>Ga0207430_10128_pt1 | contig 34280 bp, 47 predicted proteins | sample YelNatsi3bottle8_FD_187544 | JGI IMG/M metagenome (GOLD analysis project Ga0207430, IMG submission 187544) | Hot spring thermophilic microbial communities from Obsidian Pool, Yellowstone National Park, USA - site 3 bottle 8 (SPAdes) (version 2) | ecosystem: Environmental > Aquatic > Thermal...
ATTATGATAACATTCTTGAGGTATCTTTGTCAAGGATATAAAAAAGCTGTCTCTCTATCTTCGTATGAGAAACAGCTTGTTTTTATTTTCCTTACAACAAAAAAGAGGCTGCTTTTACACAGCCTCAGTGGTATTCGTCTTTGGTAGCCCTAAACCGTACCAGTTCTCATCCACAATTGATATAGCTTGTTATAGAAAGGCAAGCACAGGCTGAGCGACGACTCAGCCTTTTTGCTTTGGCTGGGGCAATAACAATAAATTGTGCGTTTGTTCTAAAACAACCCTACTTTTTTCGTAAAATATTACATATTGCATTTGTTATGCAGATGGGTATAATAGAAAGTGAAAAGAGAAAACAAAAAAAGGAGGATTAAAGATGAAGTTTGAAAAGTTTGCAAAGAAAAATGAAATTGAAAAATTAATAGCAAAAGTAAAAGAGCGTAAGTCAGCAACAAGAGAAGAACTTGAAAATATTATAGCAAAGTATAAAAACATTGTTGATATGAGCGACATAAAAGCATTTACATCAACAATTGGAAGTTTTGAAGCAATGGGAATAAAAATAGAGGAATTAGACGGATTTAACTATGAAGAAGCAAAAACATACGTTGAGAAGAGACTACTTGAAAATTTAATCATAGTCGAAGAGGCGCTCAAGGAAGGAATTCATCCAAAGAGTTTTGATTATTGGTTGAAATACATTCAAGAAAAAGCGAACATAGCAAAACCACTTCTTTACAATCTCACTTATGCTTATACAAAGATAGTGGTAAGTCTGGAGAAAGGAGGAGAATAAATTGAAGACAAAAAACTTGGTAGTCAGAGTTTCAGAAGAAATGTATAATAATTTAGAAAAAATAGCAACAAGAAAAGGAATGACATTGTCAGAAATTGCACGTTATGCGTTGCAAAAGTTAATTGATGAAGAGGAAGTGTTTAAAATGAAATTTATAGAAAAGAAAACAAATGATTTGATTGAGGGAATATTAGAAGATGAGTGGCTAAGAGAAGGGTCTTATGAATACAATGACGGTGACATAATCTACGAATGCGAGGAAATAGCAAAGGAAATTACAGACGAAGAAAGTAAAGAATATAACGAAATTGTAGATTCATTAATTGAAAGAACAATTGAAAAGTTAAAAGAAAATGGTATAGAAGTCTATTGGCAAGGAGATATAATTATCAGGAATGGCAGAATGTACAATGTAAATGAGAGAATTTTACTAAGAAGGAAAATTGAAGACCAGTCCGAATAGGGCTGGTCTTTTTTGTTTCGCAAAAACAAAAAGCGTGGCATTACGCCACGCTTTTGAGAAAATTCTATTTCAAAAGATAGAAACAGCTCACAAAAGTATTATATCATATTCTCATTTACATAGCAACAAAAAATCAGAGTCATTGTTGCTGTGCAGAATTGTTCACATTATTCTTCAATACCTTGTTCATCTCAAACACTGCAGCCTCAACAAGTTTTTCCGCTTCATCCTCTGAGAGCTTGAAGTTTTGCATTAAAAATCTCACAGCCTCGCTTTTCTTCAGCTCTCCTTGCTTACCGCCAAAAACTTGTTCGACAGCTTTAACGACGTTTTGAGCTACTTCGCTGAGTAGCAAGTACCTTTCTTGCCCAATGCGTTGCTTCAGTAGCTCTAATTTATGTCGCACAAACATAACCAAATAAGTCCCTAATACAATAATTATAGCTTGTACGACATAGATAAAAGCTTGCATTATAGCTTCTCTCATAATTAAACACCTCGCATATATTTGTTTACCGCTTCAGCTATAGCCTGTGCTATCTTGTCCTGAACATTTGGGCCTGCAAGCTGTTTAGCCTCATCGTTGTTAGATATAAAGCCAATTTCAACCAAAACAGCTGGCATTTTTGTATACTTAATAACATAGTAATTTGCTGTTTTTACGCCACGGTTGATAAAACCTGTCGCTTTGATTAATTCCGCTTGCACTAATTCAGCTAATTTTTTGCCATTTGCACTTCCTTGATAATAGTATGTTTCAATTCCTCTTGCTTGTGGATTATCTGCACTATTGCAATGAATAGAAATAAAAATGTCAGCATTGTTCTTATTAGCAATGCTGACTCTGTTACGTAAGCTTATACTTGTATTATTGCCTAAACCATCATCACTTGTTCTTGTGAAAATTATTTTGTGCCCCATTTTGCCCAGTTTTTCACCTGTTTTTAAAGCTACCCGCAGCGTTATATCACATTCACGCAGATTTAAATCTTTATTGTACGCGCCACTATCGAAACCGCCATGTCCAGCGTCAATGCAAATGCGCATCAAAATCATCTCCTTTACTTCTTGCTAAAAACGCAGTCTCTAACTTCTTTGATGTCTTCTTTTAAGCTTTTTAACCCTTCCTCAATATCCTTCAGAATTTCAAACTTTTCAGCAAGTCTATCAATTGTCGCTCTTAATTCAGCTTCTCTTTTGCTATTTTCTCTTAACACATAGAAAAGTAGCCACACAAACAAAGCTGCAAATATACCATTAGACAGTGCAAACTTGATTATCTCTTGCTCCATTTTCTCTGTCTCCCTTCTCTTCTGATTTAGCCCGCCACTCCCCGCAGCCCTGCTCATTAGCCTCAAAGCACAATTTACGCTGCAGGTCGCAGCGATATGTGTCGTACAGGTCATGCCTGCACCAGCGACACTGTATGCAAAGTCGCATTACGACCACGCTCCCAAAAAGCAAAGCACCCCAGCTCAGCGCTGGAGTGCTGCAAGGATCTCGGCTTTGTCCTGCTCAGTGAGTTTCGAATACTCAGCTAAAATCTCCTCTGCTGTTTTCCCCTCTTCTGCCATGCGTCGTTGTATTACTCGCACAAAGATATTTTTAATCGCCTCAAGCATTTAAACCACCACCCACCCAATATGCAACTGCCTGCTCTAAATCAGTTATACGTTGTTCAATGTCTACTTCTTCCTCAGAAAGCAATTTTTCAAACTCTGTTTTAGATAAAGTTTTTCCTTCAAGTTTTTTTACTTTTTTCAAAATTTCAGCGGAAGGTTGTTCAAGTAACTCAACATCAGAATATTGTGATAATTCATCTTCTGAAAAAATATAAACCTCTCTTTGTATTTCTTCAACACCTTTTGAGATAGTTATTTGTTCTGTTACAAAAGTTCTTGCTATCGCAAACCTTGGTTTCCCATCTATTAAGGCAAAATAATACATTTTATTAAACCCTCCTTGTTAAGTCCTATTAGCACTAATTACAGTTCCTGAACCATTATCAAATATATTCCCCTGATTGCCTGACTGGTACAAATCATTTGCCACAATAAAAATTCCAACATTTGTTGAATTTGAAATCATTATTCCATAAGCAGGTGTGTTAGAAAAATTACCTTTCCTGCAGATATTCCCCTGTAAGGTCACATACGAATTATAATTAGCTATTACTATGTTAGAATACGAATTACTTTGTCCTTGTGAGTTTGCGAAAATCTCATTGTTTGAAATCAATAAATTCGTATTGCCTTGATACAACAAAATTCCATTTCTTAAATTTTGATAGATAAGATTGTCTTTTATCAAACAATTAGAATTTTGATACTGCAAAAATATACCTGCACCATATAAACCACCATTGCATTCTGAAATTATATTATTGGCTAAAATACACTTATCACAATAACTGAGATTTATACCACTTCCATTGCAATTTTTTATTCTACAATTTAAAACTCTTAAATTCCACTCATCATACAAAAAAATTCCATCACCTTTAAGATTGTATAAATCCACATTTCTTATCACATTATTGTCACCTATTTCGAAGTGTATCCCACATACTGCTGTTGTACCTGTATAATTGATACCATTAATTACTAAATCGCAAACTTCTATATTTGAATTACCATCTGCCCAATCGCTATTAATTATTACAGCTTCATCAGCAAAAGAGGAAGAAACTTTCAAAATCGTAGATTTACCTACACCTTTCAGAGTTACGTTTGAGTTGAGACCAATCGCAGTAGTTATATTATACTCACCTTCAAGTAAAAGAACAGTACCTCCTGTACTTCCCAATGAATTAATAGCTTGTTGAATAATAAAAGAATCATTTGAACCATTGCAGACATAATCAGCTGCGTTTTTGCTTGTTATGGAAGAATTAGAAGCAGCTATAACTACTGTAGCACAACGTACAGCTCCTATATCAGCCGCAGTAAGAGCATCTGTTCCTCCCTTTGCATGTGTTGACTTGTGTGCAAAATCTGTAATCTGTGACTTTGTATGCGTATGCGAAGCAGCTGCAAACTCAGAAGCATGTTTACCGTCAAGCATATCAGCATTGGTCGCGTTTGCAACTGCAGATGTTATATCATTGCCATTATGTGTATGAGCAGATGGTGTAAACGTACTTGGTTTGCCTGCTATGTCGTTCCAATTAATTGTTGCTATTAACTGCCATGTAGACCCATTGCTACGATATATCCTTGCTGTATCTGTTGCAATATACAGTGCTCCTGCCTGCTCAACTGCCGGCTTATTTGCTTCCAATCCAGCCTGTATCGACGGTGTATCGCCAAGATTAACTACCCTTTTCACTATCTCTTGATCAATCTTATCCCAGTTTGCACCAAAGTTGTCTACAAGCGTCTGATCTATATAGTCGCCACCCTGCGCTTTCAAAAGTCCTAAATTTTGTGTTGAAGTCGCCATTTATCCTATCCCTCCTTTTACTTAGCTAATTGGTGTATAAGTTACATCGTTTATAGTTCTCCCTGCTACGCTGCTTATTGTTTTACCAGCATAATTAGAAATAATGTTTTGCAAAACTTGGACGGTAACTACAGCATGTACAGGCTTGAATAAATTCACTATTTGTTGCGCTAAAGAAACATAGGTTAATGTTTGTTCTCCAAGCGGATAATTTGAAAGATACACAGTTACATTTCTCTTTTGGTCGTCAGTTAAGCTTAAATTGTTTTTATAAGCCTTTGGCCATGCTTCGTCTATTTGGGCAACTTTTATTCCTGTGAATTCTTCAATTGCTTTTTTAATTCCCTGGTCTGTTCCGCTTAAACGCCAGAGTGAAATTAAAGTTTTTAACAATCTTTTCTTATCAATAGCTATATTCTGTTTCCAACCAAATATTTTTAGCCATTTATCGATTATATCTGAGCTCATCTGTTGAATATCAAAAGCTTCCTCATCAATATTTGTCTCAAGTTTTAAAATTATAAAACCTAAAAAAAGTACCATTAATAACTTCTTCAGTTCCGTATCTCTTTCCACAAGACTTGTAAGGAAGAAAGTTCGAACATTATCCTCTAAACCATATATTGTAAATTGTAAATCGTACATTATACAGTCACTTCCTTATATCTGGGGTATCTGTCCTGCAAACTTTTTCGCCAATTCTATTGCTTCCACTCTTGCACCAAAACCTGAAGTTTTCTGCTTGATAATCTCATTTATTTGTTCTGGTGTCATATCTGCAGTAACATCTACTATCACAGGTTCAGTCCAATAAATTTCACCGGTATCAGGATTTTTAACAGTTGCAGTCGTAATAAGTTGGGCATTGTTGTTAGCTTCAAACGGTGTGAATTCAATAACAAAGTTTGCCATATCATCTTACCTCCTTACGCTGATTTAAGTAACTTAACTTTCAATTGCAACTTCCTTCCAGTTAGCACATCGCCAGCGTTTATCGGCAGCTTACCGCCGTTCACCACTTCTACCCAATCAGCTTGATTGTCCAATTTTGCATATACCTTGCGAACTATCCCATCCGCATCCTCCTGCCATGAGATTTTACTGCCAATTGCTGTACCTACCGCTGACAAGTCAAATTCGGGGCTAAGATAGTAGCCGCCCTGCCCATACCACTGGATACCTTTTTCAGCGTCTAACAAGTAAGTCGTCCATTCATCTACTTCCAGATACCCTTTTGCATACGCCGTCGCTATCTCAGCATCAGTTCGGGCACGGTTGGAGATACGAACTGCATTAATAAAAGAATTAAACTGATACATACCGCCTCCAGCCCAAGCACCTATATAACATAATGACGGCAAAACACTGGGTAAATTAGGATTAGATTTTGATATTATTTTGACTCCATCCAAAAATAACGCTATTTCTTGCGCATTCCATCTTAATGTATACATATGCCATCCTATAGGGAGTACAGAACTATAAGAATAAGAACCGCCTTTTCCACTATCGTCATAGACCCATATTTCAGGACATCCACGATAACATTTTATACCAAGAACATTCTTTAAAGGAGAACTAGATGTCGCAAGCGAAAAAAGCCATACATTGTTTGATAAATAAGTAATACTATTTACTTGACATATAATATCAATAGTCCCTTCCTGCGTATTCAATATACCCGCAGTGGGTATTGTCAAAACTTCAGCAGACCGTGTTCCATTAACAAATGTTGTAACGTAAGGTTTTTGTTCAAGCTGTGGAGCATTAGCATAAAAAGTTATCGCTTGGGCAGCTGTTGTTACTACGCCAACTCTTATTTTTGCACCGCTACTGTTAGTTCTGCTAACTGTATATCTCAACCATTTATCTGTTAATGTGATTGTATTTGAACGTGTTTCTGCTATCCAATTATCATTTGAATCACGCTCGGCAATAAACAGTTGAACCTGTCCTGAACCTTTAAGATAGATAGAAAAAGTATAAGTTTGCCCTATGGTTGCTGAAATACTAACAAAACTAAATCCTGACCCTGTTACCATAGAAGTATTTACTTGTAATACCTTTGTGTTTGTGATTACCCCACCATCTAAATTAGCTATTAAGGTCGCTGATGAATAAGGCAGTAACCCTGATGTGGTTAAAAATAAAATATTTGGTACCAAATTTGTCGTCCCCTCTTCAACCAATATCCCTTTCCTGCCATTGACAATCTCAAGCCTTGGCTGATTGGTATTTACAAGCGTACCATTAAAGAGGTATGCAACGCTGTTTCGTGAAAACGACGGTGCGGCAACGCTTGGCAGCTGTAGTTTGCCGTTCGCTACAACAAGATTATTGAGTGTACCATTGAGAAAGTTTACAGATTGCTTAATATTCAAACTGCTCACCTCTCTTTTTATACTACATTGATTGTAAGCGTTCCAAGAGCTGGAATCACGTCTTTTGATGGTGTTATGTCCGATGTAGGAGAAGAAAAGCTCACATTTGCAACTCCTGCAACATTCATAACCCACGAAATCAGTTTTGCTAAGTATATTGGTTTACCAAAATCTATAGCCCAGCTTCCATCAGACTCTTGACGTGAATAATCAAAAAATTGTTTTATTGCATTCTCTACTGCTGTTTTCACGTCTGTTGCACTATAACCGCTTGCTACTGTTACATTGCAGGTTACATTAATTGTCTGATATTTTGCAGGCTGGACATCAACTGCAAGAGTTAAAATTTTTGGTCTATTGACAGTTACCTCTTGTATTACTGCATCTAAAAGTGTTTGTGTTGGAGTTCCTCCACCTACAGGAACTACATATATTTTGACAGTTAAAACAGGAATATTTGAATCATCTTCATTTGTGAGAACCAGAACTCTTTGCACGCCAACAACATTTTGGGCTGCTTCTGCAAAGTCATTTTTCGTTACGCACCTTTTTGAAGTTGAAATCCAACTCGGTAAACTTTCCCGAATATGATTTATATCTTCTTGGTCTTGTCCACCGGTAGCAGCTGCTGCATTGTTAACCTTCACATCGACCATAAAGCCGTTTGCGTCATACAATACATCTAAAAGCTGTGTAATACTATTCGCGGATACATTCCCTTCTTGTCCTTGTGTGATTTTATAACTTACTTGAATTATGCTATTAATCGGTGGAATTTTCCCATTTACACCATCGCCAAAGGCTATTAAAACTGAACCATCTTCTTTCAATTCCACAATGTAATGCTGACTATCTTTGTCACTTGATAAAAAGTCGTTAACCCTTGACCACTCCACATTATCAACTTCGACAACAAGACTATCTAACCAAACAGGGGCATATGAAGTTTTGAAAGCTTGATTAGCTGTGCCAGCACTAACAAAAGTTTCTGTCTTGCTCTCTGTCTGCTTAACGGGAACATCAACACTTGTTGTCCCTGCTGGTATCTGTGCTGCGACGGTTGTTTCAAATACTATTGGATTTGATCCTGATGTTGCTACCCTTGTACCAAGTGGTATCGCTATATTAGCGCTTGCTGGTGACGACAATGAAAAAGTAACTGTTGCTGTTGCTGGTTGCGCTGAACTGATAGGATATCCTACCAGTTTAGCCCATCTCAAGACGCTTTTATAGTCTGTTGCTGTATCTGGAAAAAGTTCATTCAATAAATAATCAAATCTATATTCAAGCTTTTCAATCTGGTCTGCTAAACATTCAAGAATTATGTTTCCTATATGCTTAGCATTAATGTTCCAATTGGGCCAATTTTGCTTTGCATATTGCTGAAGTTCTGCTAATATCTCATCATAAGTTCTTGCCATTCTACATCGCTCCCTTTAAGCTTGTCTCAACTACATCTTCAATCCCACTTACTTGATAATGTACACGTATGATATATGTAGCTGTATCAGAATCAAAATACGTTTCTACATCTGTTACCTGTGCTCTTGGTTCCCAAGTCTCTATGTCGTTTTTAATCATTGCTTTTATTGTTTCGTCTAACTCTTCGTTCGGATTATTGAACAATAACAAGGCAGCATGGTTACCAAAGTCTGGGATTCTGGGATGTTCACCCGGTAAGGTAGTCAGAATAACCATAATTGTTGCTGCTACTTCTTTAAAAATGTCGTCGGGATAAGCAAAAGCACCATCACCTGAATGCTGGAGTGGATACTGCATTTAGAACCACCCTCTTCTTTGTAACTCTTCCCATTCCTTCTCTACACATTCGCCACCAACATCAATGCGCATACCTTTATATGGTAATAATTTGATTTTCTCTGCTACTGCAAAGCATTTTTCCCGTGCTTCCTTTATATTTGTTCCTGTGCCAACCACAACACAAGCAACGCCACTCTCACCAGCACCTCTGTAGAGTTCATAGCCTGATAACTGCATATCTTGTCTTTCTTTTTCAGAGGGTACTTTTATACTTTCAAAATAAATAGCTTTTTTGCTTGTTGCAGGAATCCATATCCAAAAATCAGCATTATTTTCTGAAGGTTGCGGATAACCGTTTGTCCACAATCTTAATGTTACTGCATAACCTCTTAAATCCGGGTGCTCTTTGCCTGCCAAAACATTTGAAACTGGATTTTGACACAGTGCTAAAATGCTGTAAATTGTCGGATATCCAAAACGCGATGTAAATTCAAGTGGTATTGCTCTTCCGTCATCTGTAACGATACAGTTTATATCAATGAATCCTTTATAGCCACTTGAAGCTAAAAACTGTTTCATTTTTCCTAATGTTTCTTTAAAAAGCTTCGGATAGTTTACTGCAACTCCTACCTCGCCAGTCTGTCCGGTTGAAAAACCATAGTCGCCCGGCATTTGTTTTTTGTATTCACGATTTACATAGCAAGCAGAAGCAAAGTCTCTGCCGTCAAACCATGCGCTGACTGCTATTTCAATGCCTTTCACTGCTTGTTGAAGTATGAAATCAGGTTTTCCTTGTCCATATTTGTTCCAAACCAACTTAGACCATTTCAAAAAAGCAATTGTCTCTTCTGCACTCCAGCAAACAGTATTGAGAAATCTTGACTGTTGTCCTTCGTGCTTAATAGCCCATGCTCCACCTTTCTCGTTTACAAACTTTATAGCGTCATCAAAAGATGTAAAGTGTTCGTAAGGAACAGTATCAACTCCCCAGAGCTGCAATGTTTCTTGCCCAAATACACGGTCATTTTCAAGCATATCTGTAGCTGTGCTACCGCCAACAACGTTGTAACCTTGTGCTCTTAATTTTTGTGCCCAATTACCACCACCATAAACCCCAGCACCTTTGATTTTCATATAAACATCATCAAAGACTATAACATCAGCCCAATCAATATGTTTTTGCCAATCATCAACTTTCTCTACAAGTCCATCACCGGTTTCTCTTTCTGCTGGGTCATGAATATAAAATCTTACCTGATGACCTTCTTCTTGCACTCTCATCGCTAAAGCTAATGTGTTAGCCATGCTTGTAATAAACAGAAATCTCATGATTGTTCCTCCTTAATTCTATTTCCAAAAACCGACCCAGATTGGTTTGTCTGGGTCACCACCTTCAAATTCTATCCAAACACCAGTACCAGTTGGAATTTTCCAAGTACTTGGGTCTACTGCTGTTATCCCAAAAGAATCAATTTTGCATGGCAATACAGGATAAGCCCAGTTTTCTAACGTTTTAAATCCAAATAAAGCAGGTACTTTGACTTTGATTCGCCCTTTCCCCTCCGGATCTTCTCCAATTGCTACTATTCCACGATATTTACCATAAAATTTAGGTTTTAGCTCAGGTAAATTGTGCATTGCCATTTCTCACCACTCACCTCATGAATAACTTTTCGTGCAAGGTAAGTGTTTCCTTGTACTGTAACTTTACAGCCTGCTCTTATATCTGGTCTACCAAGACATATAATTTTCCCTTTATTTTGTGTTTTGTAAAGTTTTTGCAGAAATTCTCTTGCTTCTGCCGGGGAATGGAACACTTCTTGTATGCGTTGTGGAATCCCACTTCCTATTTTCACTTCAAAGACCTGACCGTCTGGCGTAATTCCAGCAGCGATAAAGCAATATTCTTCTGTGTTCACTGTCTCTAAACTGATAATTTCCTCATCGTTTATCTCAATAGTCGGCAAAACTTCTACATGAACTACTCCATTGCTGTCGCGCCAGACAGGAATGTTTCCAGCTAAACGATACAAAAATGCTATATCACTTTCACCTTGATAATATTGTTTCTGCCCACCAGCTTGTATTGCCACAACTGACTTTGTTTCATGTTGCATTATAAGCTGTTGTATAGCTGCTGAAAGTGGCCCATTGTAAATTGCTGTTCGTTTTGCAAACCAGCTTTGTCCGAATTCATATGCGATGAGTTTCTTTGGTTCTGTTACAAGTTTAGGTTCTTTCATAACTTCATAGTTTGTTACCTTTCCCAGTTTGCCTACTTCTCCAAACACTATAGAAATCTTGTCACCCTTTTTGAAAGGTACAATGTCATCCTGTGCAAAGTAAACTTCCAGAACCCCAATCGTGTTTATCTCGGTCTCCCAAATAGCTTTGATAGGGTCTATATCTGAACCAGCTATCGTTATCATTGCTCAATTACCTCCAGCACATCTGCTATGTCCGGAATAAACAGCATTTGTCCAGGTTCAGGGTCTTCCGTCGGGTCTTCTATCCCATTCGCTGAACAAATAGCCCACCATAGAGATGGATTGTCATAAAAATCATTGGCGATACTATTCCAAGTATCGCCCGCTTTCGTAATATAAAAGTCACCTTTTGCAAATAGCTCAGGTCTGAAAATAGGATTTGAAAACATATATCATCACCATTCTTTATTTCTTTATCCTTTACTTCTTTGGTCTTTGATTTGAACGAATTTGCGTATATGCTTTAAGTTCATCAATTGCTTGTTTAACAAGTGGAGAGTTAGTTACATTTGTTTTGGACTTTGACTTTGATTTAGAAGTAGTTTTCTTTGAGTTTGCAATAAAAGTAAATTCCCCAACATAAAATGTAATGTTCATTTCAACATCTTTGGGCATTAAATTTGAATACCAGTCATTGTAGTTAATATCCCAGCTTTTTATGCGAACAGGCAATTGTAAGATACCAGCTGATAACCATAATGCTGGCGGTGCTTTCTTGGCTGCCGGGGGTAAAGCTGATTTTTGCACAAATTCAATAAAATTTTTTACGTCTTCAACTTTTAATGGTGGAGATAATAAACGACAAGTAATCGTCATTTCGCGCGGTTCACCGCGCTTATAAGTTAATGGTGGTATAACTGCATTTTGCACATCCTGTATCTCATAATCAACACTATAACTATCACTTATTTGATGAGGATTAAATAAAAACTTGTAAATTTTCCCTTTCGATTTATCAATTAACATTGCTTTTGTTACCATGTCGGTACTACCTTCCTCGTTTGATAATCTTCTATAAATTCAATTACTGTTTCACCTATTACACGCCCGTCTAATATCAGCTTGACTGGCGCTAAATACCTTGTAACAATTTTAGATTCTGTTTCTGTCTTTGCTGTTGTGGTAGGTACCGAACTTGTTTTTACAATCAAAGGCAATTTGATATTTGGTACAACATTAGGCGTTATATTTACCTGCTCATACGTCCTTGGCACATTTGTAGTAACTGTTTCCAAACCAAGCTTTGGATAAGCTTTTAAATTAGAAATATCTCTGAATACTTTCTTTAAATCATTTACTGTCATTCCTGTTACCTTTGAAATTTGCAACATTGACTTTTCAATGTAAGATGGTGATTTTATTCCAAGTGCTTCTTTGAATCCTGTCCATAAATTGCTAAACGTGTTTTTTGCAGCCTTAAACAAATTCGATGCAGCTCTTTTGAGTATGTTTGGTATTTGCATAAGTATATTCCAAACCTTGGATGGCAAAGTTTTCAAAATGTTTATAGCACTATCAACTACTTTCTGGATTATATCTCTCATGCCAAACCAGTTGTTTCGCCATGCCAAATAAATTGCTGGCAGAGGTGCTACAATTGTGAATAATCCAAAAGCAAACTTTTTGATAGCTTCACTATGTGTTTTAAAGAACATCGTAATAGTTTGTCCTATTTTCTGGACAATGCTTCTTATACCAAACCAATTTTTGTTCCATGCTATAGTGAAAAGAGTTACAATAGCAGCAACAGCTAAAACTTGCCAACCCAATGCACCAAATAACACCGAAATTGCCCTTATACCTGAAAAAGCAATACTACCAAGCATCCGTAGTGTTGTGAATGTCTGCGCCAATGTCGCCAGCTTAGAAAGGAAAAGCAAAGCAGACCCACTTGTTAAAAAGAATATTCCTGATATTGCTATTCCTTGAGCTATAAATCTTTTTGCCGGTTCAGATAAATGATTAAACCAGTTCACGAACTTCTGTAGCAAAGAAGTTATATTTTTTATAGTCGGTGCAAAATAATATCCGATTGTATTAGCTGCAACAAGTATTGTAGACCAGAGCTGTTTAAATTGCATATTAAGAGATTGTTTCATTATATCTGCCATTTTTTGAGTCTGCCCTTTTGAATTCTCCAGCTGTTGTTGCCATTGTTTTAGTTGTTTAGAACCTATTTGCAATGATGTTGTGATCGCCCTTACCGATTCAGTTCCAAATATTTGTGTTAAAGCCCAGTTAGCAAGTGCTTTTGTCCCAACCTTACCATACTGCTGTATAGCTTCTTGCAAACTTTCAAAAGACAATCCTGTTTGTTTTGCAAATTCCTGTAGTTCTTTTGTGTTCATTTTAAGTAAAGTAGAAAACAGCTTCGGCGGATGACTGTTGAGTTTATTCATTGCATTTTCAAATGTTGCTATAAGTTCTGGCCATTGCTTGAATTTACCTGTTGTCTTGTCATATAAGTCTGATAAATCTATTCCTAACATATTTAGAGCTGTCCTTGCTGGCTTGGTCATATCAGATAATCGTGAGAAAGCTACACGCAAAGCAGTTCCAGCTTGTTCTGCCGATAATCCTGCATTGCTCATTGCAATCAAAGCTGATAACGCAGATGAGAGATTTTGACCCATTTGTGCTGCCTGTCCACCTATAGAAGCTAATGCTAAATCAAATTCTTCAGCATGCATTTTAGACAATGCCATTGTTTTCGATAATTGATCTGCAATGGTTGTAGCTTTCTGGGCAGGAATTTGCCATTGCATCATAGTTGAGATAATTGAGCTTGAAGCAGTTTCTGCTGACGTCCTTGCAGCTGTTGCATATAAAATTGACGCCTTTGTTACAGCTTCAATGTTTTTTGTTCCTTGAATACCAGCTGCAGCAATATCCCACATAGCAGCTGCTATTTCCTCTGGCGTATGCGGAAATTGTTGTGCCATTTGTAAAGCAACTTTTCTCAAATCATCCATATCCTTTGCTGTTAATTCTGCTTGTGCTCTTGCTGTATAGAGATTTTCTTCAAAATCTCCAAAACTTTTTATTGCATAACCAAGCCCACCTGTTATTGCACTGCCTATCATCAATGATGTTCGTCCTAAACTTCTTAATGACTGTTGTACCTTCTCCGAACCTAATGCCCCGAATGATTTTCGAGCATTATTCAAGGATTCATCAGCCTTTTTTAATGCCAATTCCGCATCCATTGAAAATTTTTTGATACTACTATCTAACCTTGCAAGTGCAGCAGACGCATTATCGACTACGTAAAATTTAAAACCCAGTCCCATTTCTCCAAAATTAAGCATTCTTTATCGCCTCTTCTTCAAACTCTTTCTGCTCCTGTAACAGTTCTAATATTCTTCTGCGTCTTCTAACTGGCATAGCAAGAATATCATTGTATGATTGATGAAGATGATACATCAGATTGAATATCTCTTTATCTAAGTCTGCTTCAAAGCTTATTTCAAAGAACGCTGCTTTCTCCTCGTAACTTGCATAAAAGGGAAAAAAGCTGGTTGTATGGGTAATGGTATCTCCTCTTCAAAGTCGCAGTATGGACAACTCGGATAAATAAGCATATCTACTCCACAATCTCTTTCTTCAAAATCTTGTCTTAATGCTTCAACATCTCTTACGGGCAACTGTCTTATGATATCTCTTGTTACCGCTTGTTCGCCTTCAATTGCAATAATCCTTACTAACAATTCATTAGTTGTTAACTCATTTGGAACAGTTTCATTCAGTTTCATAAGTTTTCTGTCATCTGATTGTCTCAAAAGCTTCCATGTTACTTTTTTCTTGCTTACAGGTAATATTATTTCTCTTGTTTCATTCTCATCTTCCAAGTATCGTACCGGTAATGTTCCTAAATCTTCTTGCCAGATATAAACTCGCCCACAATTAGAGCATTGCACCTTTATTTCATATTCGTCACCGTAACTTATACGCCGAATTTGTACTAAAGCAAATAAAGCATCACCTATTAACATATCTTTTGTTTTTTCTTCAGGCCCTTCAACGCACAAGCGTACTATCTCGTCCATAGCTTGCATTGTTTTCCAGAGCCGTCTATCTCTAAGTTTATCTTCATCTGCAGTAGTAAGCCCCCGGATTTTCCCTTCCCAACCTGATGGGAAAAGGAAAATACCGGGGGAGAGCTCGCTATCTCTTAAAGTCTGTGGTCTCTCAATCATTTAGCTCTCCCCTTTTTTTGATTATTTGTTATCACTTAACTCTGTATATGTCATCACAGGCTAATGTAATAGTTTCAATCCATTTTTCATTTGATGTCGCGTCGAGGTCTTCATATTTAACTGCTTTTATGAAAGCTCCATAAATATTCCATCTACCTATTTCTTTCCCTGACGCGTCTAAAGCTATGATTGACAAATTCCTTTTATCTGATTGTCCTTTACTTTTTACCTTGTCCAACCAAGCAATGAACTCATCATTAGTTGTTACACCGAGAGATAACTCAGCATCACCAACCTTCCATTGCCCGGGCTCCTTTAACGGTTTATTTGCCCCACCTTCCCGGTATTCAATCGTATCGCATTCTATATCAGGCAGTTTTACTTTCTGAAAACCTGTGTTCTTCATTCCGTCTATCTCTACCAGAAATCTAAATCTATCAAAAACGGTTTTAGCTATCCCTGCCATGTTTCTCACCTCACTTTATTGAGAAGCTTGAGTCTTTTGCGAGAACTCAAAGACTATGAATTCAGCCGGTTTTTGTAACGCAAGCCCGATTCTTGCTGTCAAAATACCTCGCTCAATATTTTCAGGCGGGTTTGTTTCAGCATCGCATTTAACAAAAAATGCCTCATCTGGTGTAGAGCCTTTCAGACCACCTTCATTCCAAACTGTAAGCAAGAAACCTGTAATGCTCCTAACAATCCTTCCCCACAAGCGTTCATCATTATTTTCAAACTCAACCCATTGTGTGCCTCTAACAATCGACTTTTCACAATACATCATTGTTCGTCGTTCGTTGATATATGGCATTTGTCCTGTCGCATCCAGTGTCCTTGCCCCATATGCTAATACACCATACCCGCTGAATACTGCTATCGGATTAATTCTATTTGGATATACCACGTCGCGCTTTGCTTTTTCGTTAACTTCTGAAGTTTCAACGTCAATCACACCATACAACTTGCCATCTTCCACACCCGCTGGAACTTTATAAACACCTTTGAATGTTGTGTTATCTGTTCTCACCATCGCACCTATAACTGCTCCGCTCGCTGGAACAACTTTAGCTAATCCTGTCAAAGGGTCGGTAATTTTAACATTTGGCCACCAAATAGCACCATATGAAGAGTTAAGATTCGCTGTTTTTATAACATAATTGACGATGTCGCTTGCACTTAATCCAAACGGAGAATCTAATACAGCAAAGCTGTCTCCTCTTTGTGTTGCATAGTTCAAAAGCCCATTGTGTACTGTTGATGTAGCAATGCCCGGTATTGCCAGAATCAATCCATCGTCAATTGTGTCAAATGCATACAATCCTGTCTTGCTTGTTGCACTCCCTACATAGTCAGTATCTGTGATTCCTGTTAAACCATCATTGCCACCTGCAAGCTGATATGTGCCCACTGCAGGCAAATTGTTTGGAGATGGAGATGAAGAGAACATATTAGTTACCGTGATATATTTTGACTGATTGTTGATAACTGTTTCGACATAATTAGATGATGTCGCATCTAAATTCAAATCTGTGTATTGCTCTCTTGTATAGTCAACGCCGTTCACAGTTTCTAACACAGTGAGATTGAAAGATGTAGTCGTGCTACCATTTGCTATAACAATTTTTAACGCATTACCCCACGTTCCCTCGTTAGCAGCTTCAACTTTGAGCGTGTTTGCTGCTGTAGTATTTCTATCCTTAATGGTTATTGTTGCTTTCTTGGCTACTAATGTGCTTGCGTCGTCAATATTTGTATAGTGTGCTGTTCTGACCACATAAATTCTTGCACCATTTGCATTTTGGAAAATTAAATATGCAGCATAACCAACCCAGCCTTTGTCATACAAACCGCCAAACACATTTACAAACTCTGTCCAGTTTGTAATCAGTGTTGGCTTCCCAATTGGCCCTTTTTGACATACGCCTACCAAACCGACTGTGCTTATAGAGGTTCCTGCTATTGTCGGAGTTTCAGGAGCTCTTTCAACTACATAATGTCCGGGTGATAAATACTGAGCCATTATTGACTACCTCCCTTTTCTTTTTCTGACTTTGTTGTCTCTACAACTGCCAAATACCGTGCATTTATCAAGTTTGAAATTGCTTTCAGTTCGTCATTTGTAATATCTACAGTTTCATCCGGCAAAAGATGTAATGTCCTTGTTGACAGGTTTACAGTTAAGGTGCCACCAAAAACATTGCGTATAATAGGCAATTAAAACACCTCCTTTTTAGCTTCATTGACAGTTGAATTGAGTTCACTAAAGTTGTAATCTGCTTCAAGCACTTGTTTGCCTGTGTAAGTAGCAGGATAAAATTCAATCCCTTCGACCATGAAGCGTGCAACAATTCGTCTTACTTGTTCACCTTGCCTTGTTATACCTGTTGCTAAACTAATTAACCTTGCTGGATATTCAATACCATTTATTAGCCAGTAAGGCTTATTTCTAAAAAGTGCTTGAAGCTTATCTTCTAATAAGCCCAGGTCAGCCAGTGTTTCTGCTAAAACTTCACATTCAAACGTAAGATTAAAAAGTTGTGGAGCAGGTTGAATTGTTGTTGTACTGTCTGGGTTCTTTGTAACTGTTCTATCAGTGTTTACAACTCGCCATTCTGTTGCTTCAGGCCAGTATAAAATAAGAGCTGGCAATTTAGCCAGCTCTATATAGTCCATGTGCGTTGCAAATACTGTATTGCTATAAACTTCCGTCTTAAAAATGTCTAAAACTGCTTTACAAACTTCAGCTATCATAACTTAACCGCCATCCTTATGATTGTTTCATACATAAGCTTTGCATAATTGTCTTTTTCTTTTTCCCATACAGGCGCAAATGTTGGTCTTGGTGGAATTCTGATATACTGAGTATCTTTCTTAAGATGTAGCCCTTGTGCATGTAAATAAGCCCTCATTTTGGGCGTTACCCTGATTACACAGCCATGCTCATGTATTTCTGCAAGATTCACTGTGTCTAAATTCCCATGTCGCTTTGCACCACGCTTAATGCCAACAAAAACTGCATTGCTACTAATAACGTGATAATTGATTGAATTTAACAAGTCACCATGATGAATAAGCGGTTTGCTACTACCCTTACGTGCAATTGTAAATGGATGGTTAGGCGTATAAGGTTGACCTCCCGGTGCACTTGATTGTATTCCCATTACTAAATCACGTCTTGCCTTCTGACCTACACGCTCCAATCCAAACTTAATTGCAATCGGCATTTTATCCTTCATTTCAGCTGCAAATCTTTTGAACCTTCCCCATTCACCTACAAGTTCAAAACTCATCTATATCACGCCTTTTGCCGTTCTGAAAAATAAGCTCTGTATAGAGTCGGCTTGTTTCCATAATAAGCAATTGGTCTTATTTCTGTAATGTACGCCTCGCATGCTATTTCTGTAATTTGTGTTATTTTATCACCAATTTGAATGTTTTTAACTTCTTCTGGATAAAGCACTAAATAACCATCCCACAGAGGATTTTGCCCTGTAGGCAAAATATTCATTTGTCCTGCTCTTGTAAATCGCACCTGCACATTTATTGTTTGCTCTGGCAGATACTTTTCAGCCCCTACCGGCTCTCTAAAATCTGCATCCCATGTTGTAGTAGTCCTATCAAGTTTAGCTATTTTAACTGGTATTCGTTCAAGTCTGAGTGGTCTCATCTTATGCCACCGCCCAGCGTGTTCGTGTATAATGTCTCAAAACCTCGTCAATTGCCGGGTCACCTGTTAACCCACCACTTGTCGCAAGCTTTGATAGCGAATAGCTATGCCCCTCTGTACTCTCTGATACAATATAACTTCTCTTTCTTGCTTCGCTGTCCTGCCCAAGTGAAGGTAAATCCCTGATTACAAGCCTCTTACACACATCTTTGATAAGCGGTGGGGTTATCCAGTTTCCTTGTTCATCTTGGTCGCAGAATCCAAAAGTACCTACAACCTTGATATTTTGTCTCCCACGAAGCCAAACAGGTTGCATACATCCATCAGTCCAAGGTGGCGGTGGATACACTGCAAAACCACGTCGTACTATCTTGGGATTATATCTATCGTCTGGCACCAAACGATTGTAAACAATGTATTCCTCTGTCCTAAGTGGAATGTTATTAATATAGACTGTATCTATTGTGATAGGGAAAATCGGCAAAAGCAATTCTGGTTTCCCTGTACCGTCTAACAACAACGTTGTTTGCCGTGGTTCAAACCACCAGCCCGTGATTTTGTCAATATAACGTGTCGCCAAGTCAATTAACATTTGCAATCTATCATCTGGCGCCTGTTCAATCGTTATGCCCTCTGCCCGTATATCTTGAACAGTGCAATAAGCCATTTATTATCCCCTCATTTATTTTTCTTCTTGCTTGCCGATTGATTATCTTCTTCGTCTTCATAAGCAATAAAGAGACCGGTCGAAAGCAAATACTGACCGGTCTCTTTATTTACCTTTTGTTTTTCGCCTTTTCTAAAAAGCAAATTTCCATATGCATAGCTCAGATGCTTTGCATCATCCCTCAGCCTTATAAGCATTGCTCACACCTCATCCATTATGCATATTTGACGTTAACAATCTTCAATACGGCGTCAGGATTGTAATAAGTTGCTGCAAATCGCACAGTTGTGATGATGTAAAGTACTCCTTCTCGTGGGTCTCGCCATGGTTCTATCTTGACCTGTCTCCAGAACCCAACAAGGACATTTTTCGGGAATGTTACAAGGATTGTACCTGTCTTGTTTGTTGTGTCCTCAGGCAGTGTAGTATCAACAACAGGAACACCTAACAACTTAACTTGTTGATTGTCAGTATACATAACGTCACCTAATGGTGTAAACCTATTAGCCATTGTCACTCTTATTCTTTCTTCAACGCTCGGTGAAGCAAATGCTACCATTTCAGTTTTTCTTTGTCTATATTCGTAAGGTATTTGTTGTAACGCTGTTGCAAACAAGTCAAGTGTCAACTCAGCACCAGCTGCATCATAAACATGTCCTGCTGTTTTTAAAAGACCATCAAATTGTGCAAGTGTTGTATCTGTTGTGTTTGCTGTGTCAGAATACAAAGCTATTTCCTCACAATCCTGTCCTACTCTTTCAGCAATGAGTTTCTGTAAGGTATCAAGGAACCTTTCACCTTCAATGTTGTCCTCTAATACTTCATCAGACAATGGAACTTCGCCTTTGTAAAGCTTTGTTTCAAGGTAAATCTGCCTTGTAGTCGGTTTTGCTTGAGTTGAAGCTCTTGAACCTTCAACACCAGCATTGAGAATCCTTGTACCAAACTTAATAGCTGGATATCTTCCAGTATGAGAGCTCATTGTCTTTACGTCTGCCATTTTGATTATCTTTCCGACTGCAATTGCGTCCTCAATAAACTGTTTAGCACGCTCCTCAGGTAATACACCTGCAGGTGCCAAATCACTGATTGCTATAAATGCTTTTTGAAGTAAAGCTTCGTTTGTCATTAATATCTACCTCCTTGTTTTCTTTTTAATTCCTCAGCTAAATCAAAACTCCAGATAAAATTTTTGCTATTTGTCTCTGTAACCTCTTTTTGAATTGCATTGCCTATTCCACGAACTTTTTCAATTTGTTCAACCCGCTTTTCAAGTTCGTTAAGTTTTTCCGTCAAACCGTCTTTTATGCTTTTTACAACCTCAATCAAGTCACTTTTTATAAGCTCTTGTAATCGTGGAACAGCTTTTTCAAAAGCTTTTCCAAAACTGTCCTCTACATTGTCAGTTTCGTTCGTATCTTGTTCATTTTGTTTCTTTTTGCGTTTTCTTGCCTCTTCAATATTTTCTTCTTCATCTTCGCTATTTGTTTCATCATCGCCAACTTCATCAATCAAGCCTTTGAGCTCTGATAAGGCTTCTTCCAGAGTTGCTACCACTTTTTTAATACGTCCCAATCTTGCAGCCGCTATCTTGCGACCGACTTTTTCGATAACATGTTCGTTTTCTTGTTCTTGTGCTGTTTTTTCTAAGGTCATGCTATCTTCAACCTCCTTTCCTTCGACTTCTCGAATATCACCATGGAGAAGCAAGTGTATCCATTTCTTTAGCTGAATCATAAGCCCCTTTTCTACTTCTTTTTCTTGCTCCCATGGCGGTGTTCTGCCCATCTTCTTGTAATAAGTTGCTATTTTACGTTTGATAGCTTCTTTGTCCTTTTCTGGAATATCAACACCACCACGAGCACCTTGTATTGCTGCAGCTGCTGCCATAATGCCACGTGGAATTGCATATAGTTTGCCGTCTATTACATCAGCAAACGGAAGTTTGTAACTGCTAAAATTCTCCGGGTCGTTTTCGTCATACCAGAAAAAAGCTTTTCGATACTTAGCCCAGTCAATCTTGTCTTTATCACCTGAACCATCCTTGCTTGCCCATTTTCTGACCCGATTGATAGCCGCTGTTTTGTCCCATGGTCTTGATTCGTCAGCTAATGGCAAATCAGTAGCACCTGAAGCTTTCTTTTCAAGCTCATCAATCATCTCCTTTTCACCTCCTTCTTGAACAGGTTCATATGACTTTATAAAAGCAATCTCCCTTCTGTTGGCACCTTGTGCTACAAGGGAGATTCCAAGCACTTTTAAATCCTTAATTCTACCGGGTACTTCATCAACTCGTTTCTCACCTTTTGTAAGGGCTTCCAAGTCCGCCGGATTGTCAGGTTCCAAAATGCCAAGTGCTGTGATTGAAAATGCATTTCTTTCGCCTTTGAGAATGCTTTCCCATGCCTCATCGTCTTCGACATCTATTCCTGCAGCCCAACCGCCAGCATCGTCACCAAAATCAGGGTCACCCGGTCGAATCTTGAACAGCTCTACAATAGTACCTTTTCCAAATTTATGGTCGTGGTCTAAGTCAACAGCTTTTGGAAAGTACTTTGAATTTTTAACAAGGTACTCCATGCCTCTATCAAGTGTTTCTTCGTCTACCCAATGTCCATGTGCGTCCCTTTCGTTTGGTCTGTAAATAACTGAATAGACACGGCGCTTGACTTTATCTACCTTCTCAACAGGCACTTCTTTAATGAATTCATAAACGGAATTTCCAGTATCGTTTATGCCTTTCCTGATTTTTACAGCGTTTGGGTGCTGTTCAACCCATTGCTTAGCTTCATCCAAACTAAATTTATCCTTTGGAAATATTAAACTTTGAATAACCATTGCACCACTACCACCTTTTATACATCCAACCACGGCTTGGACTCCTGATTCACCAAGTGCTATTGTTCTAAAGCTATCAGGTTCAAAGTTTTCTGGGTCTTGCACCCGGTATCTGTAGCTTGTGCCGGTTTCTTCCCACATATCTACCCCTCCAAAAAAGAAGAGCACCTGAGAATCAACTCTCAGGTGCTCTTCTTTATTCAGTTTTTTTACCTTTTGACTAAGGTTGACAATTTGGATTCACGTTTTTAAGTATTCCAGGATGGATATAATATTTTTCTGCCAAATGGTATATATTAGTTGGGTCTTCTGCGTGTCTGTCTGCTAAACCTTTCCAGTCAACTTTTTTAGCCATTTCTCTTGAAAGCCAAATGCTTGTGCCTACATCCAAACTCGTTTTCCCATACTGGTCTGTCATCTCTGTCTGGGCAAATAAAGCTATATCTTCTACTTTTGAGTTTGCAAATAAAACGCTACCTACCTGTATTGCAGTTCCTCCTACTCGCTTAACAAAGTCGGTTTCATCCCAAAATGTTTTTGGCTTATAGTAGATTAGAATGTTCTTTTTCCCCGACTTAACAACATTATCAATAATCTCAATTTTGGTAATATCTCTGGGAAAATCACCATCACTGAATACCGGCTCTACTGGTGCTTGTTGTTCAAGTGCTTTTTTTACAGTATCAACTGTTATTTCTGAACCTGACCAATTAAAAGCTTTTTCCCTTGCTCCGTTATTATGCCATGTCGCTATAACTGCTATTATTACGACAATAACAATAATTGTTAGACACCCTAAACATCCCGTCTTTGTTTTCTTGTCAAACACTTTTTGCCTATTTTCAGACAATTAAACCACCCCTTAATCTTAATTTAATTTTGCTTTATCAATATTCTACTCTATTTCTTCAAACTCTTCCACAACAACTGTACAACGACATCTACCATGTAGGGGTGGTAAACAAAAATCTCTTAACCCTAATTCTTCTTCTGTAGAAGTCTCAATCCACTCAATATTTTGTTCTGTTGCACTAAGCCATGCCCATGCCTTTTTTACATCATCCGGTTCCTGTGCATTTAAAGTTGATTCTACAATTCTTTTTGCATGCCTTACTTCAAAAACCCTGTTATGCATTCTACTGCATATTGGGCATGTCCTTTCATCTAACATTGCAACATAACGATAAGTTTTAACTTTTGCAATAATAAATGACCTCACAACCCCAATCATTCTACTTCGCTGTATCACCGCACTTGACAATATATCCCAATAGTCGTAGTGAGACTCTAAAATTGAACCTACCTCACGTTTTAGAGTTTCTGCGACTTCTTTGCGTCCTAATCCTTCTCCAAACGCAAGTTTCTTAACTGTATTAGCTATTTTTTGCCTCAAATGCAAATCATACTGAGCACCGACCCAGTACATTGTATGGTCTTGCAACGCTTGAATAGCAGCTTTATCCTCCTGGTCAAGCGTGAATTCTATTGCGAACTTTTGTGAAGGAATTTTCCCCATAGACACTTTGCCTAAGACATACGCTGCAGAAAGCAACTCTGTAATTTTCTTTATATCAACTTTTTCAGTTAGCTTACTACCAAGTTCTCGACGCAGAATACCAAGTGCTTGTTCCACTTGTTGCTGTGTTATTACTTTACTCTGTTCAAAAATTTTAGCAGCTTTTTTAAGAGCTTTTATTGTTTGTTCATCCCAGACTTCTTTGAACATAGCAGCAAGCTCAGCCTCAAGCTTTAAATCTTCCCTTCTGAATTTTACTTTTTCTAATAGTCCAACCTGCTCCAATATGTCATCAATAATTCGAATTGCTACCGTCTCTATTAGCATGCTCTTTCAGCGCCTTTCTTATCTCTAATAGCTTCTCAACAAATTCCTCAGTAACAGTTTGTGCTGTCTCATTACCTTGTGGTAATAAACCTAATTTCAATTTCTCAAGATAGACTTCTAACGGCATATCTAACCAATCAGCATTTTCTGGGTCTTCAAATTCCCTGTTGAATACCTGTTGCATTAGGTCTCTCACTTCTCTGGTTGTTAATCCAAGTCTTGCAACTTTTGCTAAAATATCAGCACTTTCTGCCGATGTATTGACAGTTGGGCCCAAGCTGATGAACGTATGATATTTTGCACCAAGCTGAGGCATAAGCATTCTGTTAACCCAGTCGTCAAAAGCCTTTCTTTCAGGTGCAAACACCTGCTCCTCAGCAACAATTTTTGCTGTTTCAGCTGTGCTTCTGTTATAATCCTTCAAATCACCAATGTAAATTGGTGGTAACCTGAAAGCAGAGCGTATTTTCTCTTTACACTTTTCTTCATAATTTTGGAACAATGCGTCACGTTGTTGTGCTTCTGTTAGTTTTTCAATTCTTATCGCATTTTCAGAAGCACCCGGTGCCTGCAAAAGTAATACACCATGAAAAGTATGACGTCCTTTTAAAGCACTAACAGCTTGCCTAATTTGCTCAGTACTTTCAGAAGATAACTCCCCATTCACAATAATAGCAAGTGGTGGCACTGCTTTATTGTCAAAATATGTGAGGTTAACTTCTTCAGAAGCTCTTAACCCTAACACAGGTGCTAAAACTCCAATCCATCTTGGCACTCCATACGGAGTTCTTGAAGTGTATATTCTAAAATGTACTACCTCGGTAGCTGATAATTTTGGATTTTCACGATATTCGCCTGTTTCAGCGTCAACTGTTCTCGGATCGCCAAATTGTTTAAAGTATCTTATCTGTCCTGCTCTTCTTTGTACATAGCGTCTGAAATACCGCATATATCTAACAGGAACAAGTTCATTGCCACGTCTAACAAGCATTTCCACCTCAATAGGCTTGTCGTCCCTTGGTAGTAATCTCATTTCTGTAGCTGGTAGATTCTCTATGCCTACTATTTCACCTTTTGAATTGCGAATAATTTCAAGATACCCATTTCCTGTCGCTTCAATGTCATATCTCAACCTTTTACGTATTTCTGTAAAATCGCATTCGGGATTACAGGTATCGAAAAATTCTTTCAATCTTTCATATTCGGCTTCTGCTTCTTTTTCTGGTGCATCGTCTGCAGCTTGTAAAATATAACCATATCCATCTATATTCTGAACCATAGCAGTTATGCATTGTGGTAAAACCGAAGACTGTTCTACGATTTTTAAACAAATTGCCGGGTCATATGGAATTGCAAGTTCACCCAAACCCCAGTTTGTTTCCTGTTCAAGCTTTCTTGATACCGGTATCTCATCTTTAGCTTTCAGAAAAATTGCTTTTATTGTTCCTTCGGTAACAGTTTCGATTTGAATCAAAACACTTGCACCTCCACTTTTCTACTAAAACCGAACGAATACTCACTATGCAGAGCATAACGTAAAGCGTCCATAGCATGGTCTGATACTTTAAGTGGCTTGTCCTGTCCTTGTTGCTGTGCTTTGGTATCCCACGCATAGCTATAAAACTCTCTAATCGTGTTTTGGCAGCTACTATGAATAAATAACTTTTGTTGGTTCAAAAATTTGCTCACAGTCGCTATTCCATCAAGCACATCGTTGTTTGCTTCTCTGACATTAGAAAAGCCATCAACTTTCAGTTGCTGTAACAACGCCTGTGCCGACGGGTCAATATATATGCGATGTGGCTTCACATCACCAAGCCACTCTCTAAAATCCTTGCTGTATCTGTCAACTGTTTTTGTGTGCTCCCGTCCTTCATGGTAATATTCTTTAATCACGTAAGCTACGCCGTTGTTAACGCCGATAAGCAAAAACACCGTCGGGTTCTGCATACCAAAATCCACACCGACGAGATATTTCTCAAATTTCTCTGGCAATTTCTCTACTACATGCACCTTCTCGTCAAACATATCATAGATGATTCCCTCTGCAGCTACCCATTCGCCAAGAATGAATCGCTTATAAAACAAACCTGTGTAAGTCTTTTTGATAAATTCAATATACTCTGGTGGCAAAAAAGGATTATCTTCAAGCAAGAACTTCATAACAAAATAACCCTTCTCATCAGCTTTTTGAATATAATCTGTGTAAAGCCAATGGTAAGGACTGTCTGGATTTGTTGTTGCAAACACTTTAGCACCTTTTACACTGCAACGTGCTAATAACTGTTCAAAGACGCTTCGTGGATATGTTGTAACCTCATCGCAAAGTGCACCAGCTAAAGTTAATCCTCTTATCCTTGTCTCTGCTTTTTCGTCGTTTGCACCAAGAACAAAAATCTTATGCCCAAGAAAATCTACTTCATCTCTTGTTATCGTATAAGTAAAACTATCTTCACCAAAATATTGTTCGATAACCGGTATTACATTCCTTCTTACTGTATCTCTTGTTTTGCCAACTATCGCAAAATGCTGCTTTTGTTTGAATGAGATAACATGTAACAAAAACGCTATCGTCGTTGCAATTGTTTTCCCTGTCCTAACGCTACCATATGCAATATTAAGTTTCTTCTGTGCTTTCTTCACAAACAGTTTCTGTTTCGGACTGAACATTACCATCATTCAGCGCACCTACTATCTGCTGTAATTTTACTAATATCTCTTCACTTTGTTTTTGTTGTTGTTCATCCAGACCTAAAGCCAACCTTTGACCTTTCTGTATCTTCTCAAGAATATTAGCTATTTTCTCCAATGCATAGACGTTAATTTTACCGTTTTTACTTAGCTGTGCATCCCTCGCCTTCAAAATTTCATTGACAATATTTAAAAGCTCACCCCAAGCCTTGAGATGAGCTGTATTCCAATCAACTTCTTGTTCAATTTGCTTTTCTATTACTCTCTCAACAATTTCACTTCTCTTTTCCTTCTCTCTTGCTTCTTTTTCTTCAATCCATCCCTTTGTGCGTTTAAAAAAATAGCTGGATTTATAATTAAGGCCTTCGCACTCTGCAAACTCACGAAGGCTTTTATAATCACCTAATAAAAATTTTTGTTTCAACTCTTCCCAATTGTACCTTGCCATCACCTCCACCTCGCTTTGTCCATATAACAAAACAGCCCCCTGCATTGTGCAAGGAGCTCTGCTCTTCGTTTCCCCGCCCTGCCGCCTGCAACGTGCGACGCTGCAGCGCGCAGGGTAGCATATCAACACATTACTATCATATCATATAAAGCTAAAAAATTTTTCCCGGAATTTTATTCGCAATAGTAGTAAACACAAAGTTAAGAACTCTATTTGCTATTATCTTTATATATATTTTCTGAAAATTCTTTTGATACTTCAGATAGTCTGAAAAGGCCAACAATTATATCATAAAGGGCATATACTGACAAAAATACAAGAGCCATTTCTACTATATAACAGACTTCTCTTTTACTCATATTAAAAAGTTCAAATTCAATTCGATTTGTCTCTCTAATAATCATCATTGACCAACTTATAACTAATGACAAAAATATAAATATTGTGTTATGTTTCAATTCTTTGAATATATCCACTATATCATTTTCCAGAACATTAATAACATTATTTGCTTTTAATGTTTTATATAAAGATTCCCTTATTTTTTCCACGTTTGAATATAACAGAGCAATTACTGCTATTGATAGGCTAAGAATAATTGTTAAGAAATTTAATATAAAATCATCTTTGATAAAAGCTATGGTTCCATTTTTAAAACCTTCTACATTAGTAACTACAAAATAGCTTATTACTAATGAGAAAACAAAAGGGAACAAAATTCTAATAACACTTTTAACTTTTTTTAAAAAAATAATCTTCTTCATTTTACTCACCTTATATTTATTCCTCATCTTTAATTTTTCGTTCTATCTCATATAAAATATTTTCTTCTCTTTCTATAGAAACTTCAATTTTCTTAGTATCATCGCTACTCGTAAAAACTTTTGCTTTTAAACTTCCTCTTTTCTTAGCCTTAACTTTCCATTGTCCACCTCCCGCAGAAGCATACTTAACTGGATCTTCAAGTTCTTCTTTATTGACTTTTAAATTACCTTCTTCATTTTTAAATTTTATTTCTGTTTCTGTTAAATTATACGCTCTTTTTAAATTTCCCAAAAACTCGTTAGTACTAAATCTTGTTCCAAATAAGTTAGGAGCTTTTAATTTTAAGACTACTTCATAAATTTTTTGAGCTTCATTAATATAATTCCAAAACGAACTCTCATAGCTGACAGGGTCAACCGTAAAACTGTATCCATACATATGTGCTCTTGGAGCAAATATTTCTTCTATTTTTTTTACTGCTTGTTTAGTTTCTCTAAAAACCGAGGTTTTATGTTGGATAAGAATTAATTGCCTTTTTAAATCAAATACTACATACACAAACGGATAATTGGGCTCTAATAAACTTTCAATATCATCTTCTTTAACTTCAAATTTTTGCATATATCTCTCACATGCAAACTTGCAAAGATATAAATTATCCTCATAGCTATGACTTAATAAAAGAATATATTTTCTCTCTCTTGAAATTTTTATGAATTTTTTGTCTATTTCCAATTCTCTAAAAAATTCGTGTATTATTCCAAATTTTTCATTTCCTGTCCCCTCAAAAAATGTTATTTGTGTCGCCACTAAAAAATACCTATACATGTAAAATTCTATATTCTCCATTCTTCTTACTCCTCCAAGAATAGTTTTTAATATAGTTTTTATTCTACTTCAATAGCAAAAATCCTTTTTAATTATCTATTCTTGGAAGACTTAATCGAGCAACATTAAAGGCATTGATTCCTTTAAATCTGAACTAATTTGCTCTGTATTGCTAACATAACAACTAAGCCGACGATTTCCTCTTCCCACCTGTAAAATGTAGACTTTTCAATATGTAGCTCATTCAATATCCGCCAATAAGGTTCTTTCTTATAAAACCTCTTTATCATAAATTGATACTTTGTATGATTTTCCGTTCTCACAATGTCATAAGCATCATCTATAACCCTTAACCATTTTTCATCTTCACCATATTCTTTATCAAATTTCAAGATTGCATTTTCAACAGGATTAGAATAATATCCTTGATTTGTCAATGTGCTAAAGTATGTTTTTCTCGACATAATCATATCTTCTTTTGCTGTTTCAATCTTTTCTTTAATTTCTTTGTAATTGTAGAGATAATACTTGGCACGTTTAGCTATTTCTTTTTGACATTTCAACATTTAGCAAGCCTCCTCTTTAGGCTCGATTCTCACTTCAACATACTCATCTTTGCCTTTCAATCGTTGTATTGATAGAAAATATATCTGCCTATCGTTCTCATAAGCCACTCCTTGCATTCCGTCAAGAATAGATTTAGCAATGTTATCTATGTCAGGAAAGACGTTGTTTTTGACATACACATCTATGTAAACTGCTAATTCGCAAGTAAGAGGCTGTTTAAAAGTCTGCTTTGCACACCATGCTACAAACTCTTCATACTCTTTAGTTCTTTTTGGATTGTAAACAGTGCCGGTTACTCTATTAAATCTTGGCCTGCCTTTAGGTACTGGTCTACCCGGGATTATTACTTTATACATCATCGCAACATCAACCTCTATATTAATTTTGTTGTTTTTCTTCTGCTTCTTTTTTGACTTTCTCAATCAACTTTTCAATAATCTGATGAACATTACATTGTAACCTATACTCACTTTCAAGCTCGCAGTATTCAATGTTACTGAAGCTTTTCTTGTAAATGCAGAATTCGCAGTAATATTTCATCTTTATCACTCCTTATAAATCCAATTTGTTGCAATTATCATTAACACAGCGTCAAGCCATGTCATAGTATCCACGCTCCTTGTTCTTCTTGATTATGAACTCTACAAGCTTGTCTATAACAACGCCTTTTGATTCCATTATGCGTACATATGTCTCACAAGCATGCATCAAATCAAGCACTTCGTATAATCGCTCAATGTCATCTCTTGCTTTGATAACTTCTGCTGCTTCCTCGACTATTTTGTTAAGCTGCTGTATTAAAGAAGCTGGTTTGTTCTTAATTTCAGGAAAGTTATATCTCATAATAATCCTTCCTTTCTATAATCTTCCCAGTTCATTTCAATGCCCACACACATTTCAAATAGTCTTGATACTATTGCTTCAGCAGTCTCAACATTTTTTGGATTATCTTTCGCTACTAATCTTTCTGTTAATTTATTCGCATCATAGTTTGAAGTAATAACAATAGGCAAACTTTTTTCGTATCTGGTGTTAACAATGTAATAAAGCTTTTCTAATGACCATTCTGTAGGTTTTTCTTTTCCTAAGTCATCAATTACTAAAAGATGGCAATTTGTATACCTGTCTAAAACCCTTATTTCATCTTCTTTTGCCCATTCATCGTATGTAGCCTTGATCTCTCCAAGCAAGTTTATCATTGTCCCAAAAATTGGTTGATAACCTTGTTTTATAATTTCATGACATATAGCTGCCGCTAAATGAGTTTTTCCTGTGCCATAAGAACCTGTAAATGCAAGACCCAAACCCTGTTCTTTGTATTTTGCAAAGTTTTCTGCATATTTCTTGGCCATCTCATAAGCCTGTCTGTTTTTCTCATTGACAACAAAATTCTCGAATGTCCTCTTTTTGAATCTGTCTCCAAGCCTACTTTTTTTAATCATCTCTTCGATTTTCTGCTGATAAGCTTTCTCTTTCTCTGCTCTAATTTTTTCTTCTTCAAGCTTTTTTAAATACTCTCTATGTTCAACAGCCCTTGGGCAATCGCATTCTTCAAAATCTTTGTCATTGTGCAACCACCTATAAGTACCCAAGAATTCAATAACAAGCCCTGTCGGACGTAATTTTTTCCCACAAAATTCACATGTTTTAGGATCGATATCAATAACTTTAATGCCTAATTTTTTGGCCTCATCAATTGTAATTCTGCCTTCATTCAAGTGTTTTTGAGTAGAATTTTCTAACTGCTTCATCTCGTTGTTCTGAGTTTGAAGAGAGTTTCTTAGAAAATCCCCTATCAATTCCATTTTTCTCACCCTTCCCAAAAGACTTTTTGTTTAATATTGCAGCCAAATAAGACTTGGGCTCTTCAACAGGCTGAATTAATATTCTCATTTTCAAACTGTCTATTGCATTCCAAACCTCGTCATATCCGTACTTGTTATATAAACCACCAACATAAGCAAAATCTTTTCTGTCGCTTGAACCTGTAACTTCTTGATAAAAACGTGTTAATTCGGCAATAAGTTCTTTAGCAGTAAGGGTTGGCTCAATAGGAGTCTGTTGTTGCACGTCAGTGGTAGAACCTTTAGGTTCTACATTCTCTATATTTATTTCTGTTTTAGTTTCTTGTTTATGTTTATATATGTCTGTACTTTTTACTGTAGTTTTTACTGTATCTTTTACTGTATTATTCACTGTATCTAACACTGTATTTTTTACAGTGTAATTTTTACAGTGTATTTTTTGAAGTATTTCTTCAACTGAAAATAATTTGTATTTAGTTGGTTGTCCTTTTTTGCCTGTTTTAAAGTCAATCAATCCTGCTTGTTTTAATCTATTTCTTGCTTCTATGAGAGTCTTTTCTGACGAAGCCCCGATTTTGGCCATTAAGGCCTGATTGGTCACGGACAACCACTCAGCCCAACCAGCTCTGTTGCATAGTACAAGCAATTTGTACCATAACAACTGTGCTGTTGCTGGCAAGTGGTTAATCTCCAACCAATCCTCGAAGGCTTCTATCTCTTTTATATAATTCATCTTTACAACACCTCATTCCAATGCAGCGGGACTTTGCGCCCCGCTGGACTATCTTATGAATAGCCTTACAAATTGTATCTGAGCGCCTTCTGGCAATGTTGTTGTCCCCTCCGAAAGTCTTGGTCCAACATATTGAGCAACAATTAAGGTATCATCTGGAGTCAATGTTACTGTCATCCGTTCACAAGGTATCTCTAATCCAAGCATGTTTGTAAGAATGTCTGCCAAGTCCTGATGCCCTACTGCTGACTTAAATTTGTTGTTAGATTGAGCAATTTTTATAAAGTCTTTTACTTCTTCAATACTCATTGGGACAACATTGACTTGCCAAGGTCTATTAAGATTGAGCATATTAAGACTAAAAGCATTTGCAAGATATAACACCTCAATCACTCCTTTTTAAATTTTTTGGGGTAGGCAGCGGGACTTGCACCCGCACCAGCAGAGCCACAATCTGCTATGCTACTCTTACACCATGCCTACCATGTATACCCGAAGAGGCGACGCTGCCTCTTCGGGGGCAAGTGTAAGATTAAAAGGGCAAGTCGTTATCGTTGTTTTGTGGAGCTTCTTCAAAGTTGTCTATAACAATGTTGTCTGTTGTATCTTCCTCATGCTCAACTTCAATATCTTCTTCAGGCTCATTGATAACAATGCGTCTTGTAAGCTTTCTCATTTCATTTGCATATTGTTCCATGCGCTTTTGCACATTGTCATTCAATTCACCTGCAAAGGAGAAAACTGCTTGTGAATATGTTATTCCGTCTTTGTTCGTTGCTTTTTGAAGAGATATTTTTGTGACAACTTGATATGATCTTAATCCCTTCAGAGCTATTCTTTTGATGTAGTTAGTGAAATTTTTTATAGAAGTTGGTGGTAAATTAAATTCATATGGCATAGGATTATTTTCACAGAGGATATAAACTCTCCTTATTTCCTTGCATGCTCTTCCTATACCATTTCCTTTGCTTCCCCAGCGATAATATGGGCATTTATTGCACTTTCCGCCGGGTTCGCCGATACCATTTTCCATATCGATAGACATACATGAAGGTGCAGAATTAGTTATATTTTGGCTATTCCAAAAAACTCTTGCTGGATAGTGGTCGATAATGACACCTACTATTTCAGTAGTTGCTAAAGGTTTATCTATGTCTTCTGTGGGAATTTCAAAAACAAGACTTCCGCCAGTTGGAATGCGAATTCTGTCAAATGTGAAAGGTAATCCTGCTAATTCTTCTTTAATTGCCTCAATTACTTTAGGACTAATTTCAGGAATAGCAATAGCATTACTTTCTTGCCTTTGAACGGCAGGTTTCATTTCAAAGAAGCTATTTCCACTTTTCTTAGCATAAGCGCTATCAGGCACCTTGTTTGTTGTCATTTTTCATACCTCCCTTTACTCTTGAATTTCTATAACTAATTTTTCAGGTTGTTCTTCAATTGTTATACCTTCTACAACGACACCATCTTCTGTGATTGCTTTATTACCTTCTACCTTGAGAACTTTTTTAAGCTCAGCTTTATTAACCTCTTCTTTAACTCTGATGTAATTCTTCATGTCATTTTGTTTTAACCAGTTGAGTAATTTATCTTCGTCATATATCCACTTGATAGGCTGCTTCCTAAATGTCGCCTTGCCATATGGAGTAGTTAATTTGTATTTTGAGTCTATTTTTCTTTGCTCAACCAAATATTCACCAATCATAGATTCAAAAAACTCAATACTTCTCTGAATTTTCTCATTTTCATTTTTAAGCCAGTTTGTTATGCGTTCTATTTCTGCTTTTGCAAGATCTTCATTCTCTCTCTGCTTCTTTTTGAATGCCGCAATTTTTCTGAAAGCCCAGTTTGCCTGTTCAAGGTTTGTGATTTTGAACCTTTCTGTTGTATTCGTTTCCTCCTCTTGATACATAAAGTTTTCAGCCTCTCTGATTTCTAAAAGCTCAAGTTCATTTAACATTGTGCATTCTCCTTTCTTTTAAGATTTTCAATCTCATCTTTTACTGTCCAACCAAGATAAAATGTAAGAACTAATAGCGGAAATACTAAAACCTCTCCACCGATTGTTCCTTGTCTTTGTCGAAAAGTGTCAAAAGCTAAAAGCAAAATGTGCCATGTAA
>Ga0207430_10129_pt1 | contig 32799 bp, 34 predicted proteins | sample YelNatsi3bottle8_FD_187544 | JGI IMG/M metagenome (GOLD analysis project Ga0207430, IMG submission 187544) | Hot spring thermophilic microbial communities from Obsidian Pool, Yellowstone National Park, USA - site 3 bottle 8 (SPAdes) (version 2) | ecosystem: Environmental > Aquatic > Thermal...
ACCCACTCATACTTCTAACTATCTCTCTTATTATAACTAATAACTAACAATCATTACCATATTATGTGATAAAATTTAAAGGTGGGCATTCAGAAAAAATACCCACCCCAACTATTGACAAAGAGCCAAAAAAGAAAAGCCCATTTTGAGCTTTTCTCTCTTTACAAAATTTCCTGAAGTGTCTTCCAAGCCAGTAAAGCACATTTTACACGGGCAGGAAAGTCAGATACTCCCTGCAATACCTGTGCATCCCCTAATTCATCTAAATTTACGTCTTTTTTGTGTATCATGTCTATAAATTCTTGAACAAGCCTTAAGGCCTCTTTTTTGTCTTTCCCTTTTATAAGGTCTATCATCATAGAGGTTGAAGCTTGGCTTATAGCACATCCATGACCTGTAAAAGATGCGTCTTCTATAATGTCACCATTCATTTTTAGATAAAGGGTAATGTCGTCACCGCAAAGAGGATTGTGCCCCCTTTCTTTGTGAGTAGCATCTTTAAGCTCTCTCCTATGAGGGGAGTTTTCATAGTGTTCCATTATAACTTCAGAATAAAGCTGATTTAAATCGCTCATTTAAACCACTTCCTGACTTTTTTTAGTCCTTCCACAAGGGCATCAATATCCTCAAAATCGTTGTAGAGATAAAAGCTTGCTCTTACAGTTGCAGGAACGCCTAAGTATCTCATTAAGGGCTGGCAACAGTGATGCCCACTTCTTACAGCAACTCCTTCTTCATCGAGAATTGTAGCAACATCGTGAGGATGAACTCCTTCTACATTGAAGGAAATTATTCCTCCTCTTTCCTTCGCGTCTTTGGGGCCATACAATTTTACAAAGTCTAATTCTTTCATTTTTTGAAGACCATACTCCAAAAGCTCGCCTTCGTGTTTATATATATTGGTAAGCCCAATTTTTTCTATATAATCTATGGCAGAAATAAGCACATACGCTCCCTCTATATTAGGAGTACCTGCTTCAAATTTAAGAGGGGAAGGTGCAAATGTGGAATAGTCCTCGTAAACCTCGTCTATCATTTCTCCTCCTCTTAAAAATGGCGGTACCTCTTTAAGTAAATCTTCTTTTATATATAAAACCCCAATCCCCATAGGTCCTAACATCTTGTGACCAGAGAAGGCAAAAAAGTCACAATCTATCTTTTGTACATCAACAGGCATATGAGGTACACTTTGTGCTCCATCTATTAATACTTTTGCCCCGTATTTGTGGGCAATATGTGTAATCTCCTCCACAGGATTTATTATTCCCAAAACATTCGACATGTGTTGCACAGCAACTAATTTTACTTTTTCAGACATTTTTTCTTTAAAGTCTTTCATAGAAAGCCTAAAATTTTCATCAAGATAGACATATTTAAGCTTTGCCCCTTTAGCTTCTGCTACCATCTGCCATGGGAGTATATTACTGTGGTGTTCAGCTATGGTAAGTAGTATTTCGTCTCCTTCGTTTATATGCTTCATACCCCAAGTGTAGGCTATAAAGTTTATAGACTCTGTTGTATTTCTTGTGAAAACTATAGACTCTTCTTTTTTGGCGTTTATAAATTTTTTTACCCTTTCTCTTGCCTCTTCATAGGCTTGTGTTGAAAGTACACTTAAATAATGGGGGCTTCTGTACACATTGGCATTTAGCTCTTCATAATATTTATCCATAGCCTTTATTACTTCAATTGGCTTTTGTGTTGTAGCGGCATTGTCAAGATATACAAGCCTTTTTCCATGGGGCTTAACACTCAATATAGGAAAGTCTTTTTTTATTCTTTCAATATCGATATTTTTCACTTTATAATCCTCCTTCCTATATGACCCTTTATGATGATTTCTCTTACAGGGTCATAAGGAATCAAGTCTATAACAGGATTTAATATGGCTTGAACCATTAAAAGCCTTGCCTCTTCTAAACTAAAGCCTCTGCTCATCACATAATAGAGTTTGTCTTCATCTATTTGCCCTGCACTGGCTGAGTGGTTTGCCTGTACATCATCTTCTCCGCAGTAAAGAGCAGGAATTGCAACGGATTTTACAGTTTTGTCTAATAAAAGTACTGTTTCATTTTCTTCAGCTTTTGCCTTTTTTGCACCTTTTTTAATGTCAATATTTCCTATAAAGGTAGCCTTTGCACTTCCTTTTAAGGCTCCTTTTAAGTCCACACTGCTGGTAGTTTTAGGAGCTTGGTGGTATACTTTATAAGCCATGTCATATTTTTGACTATCCACACCTAAAAAAATGGATTTGGAAGTAAAGGTACCTCCTACCTCATCAAGATATACCGCCACATCAAAAGCGCTTACTTTCGAGCCTATCACAACATTTGACCAGTTGACCATAGCATTTTTCCCTACAATTACAAGGTTATTGTCAAAGTCGTTGAATTCGTCTCCCAATCTTTGTATTTTTACTATATTTACAGTAGAACCTTCTTTTGCAATCACCTGCGTTATGCCATTGTGAAAGCCTTTTGTACCTGAATTATAGTCAAAAACGATTGTAACTTGCGAATTAGCTTCCGCTTCAATTATGTTATAATCAATCAATGTGTCATTTTGTTCATTTGTTATATAATCAATCACTATAGGTTTTTCAACATTACTGTTTTGAGAAATCTCAATGTGAAAACCTGCATTGTAAAAATCTTTTACCATATTTATAAATTTGCCTTCTATACCAAAAGCTTTATCCCTTAAAGCCAATATCTCTGTCGGCAATCCAGCTAATTTCTTTGTCTCTTTTATTTTTACTGTATCATGAGACAAATCTTTTATTACTGCTGAAGTGTATTCTTTATAAGAAGGCTGTTGTATTTCCTCCATACTAACTCTCTTCCACATATTTTCACTCCTATCCTATTGCGCCTTCCAGCTCAAGTTTAATGAGCCTATTCATCTCCACTGCATATTCCAATGGCAAAGCTTTAGCTATAGGCTCAACAAAACCTCTTACAATCATAGCCCTTGCATCGTCTTCGCTTAAACCTCTGGACATGAGGTAAAATATCTGTTCATCGCTTATTCTTCCCACTTTCGCCTCATGACCAATGTCCACATTGTCATTTTCTATTTCTATTACTGGCATTGTGTCAGACCTTGAAATATCGTCCAACATCAAGCCTTCACACTGGACAGAAGCCTTTGCACCTTCCGCATTAGGTCCTATTTTGAGAAGTCCTCTATAGCTTGATATTCCACCATCTTTTGATATACTCTTTGCTAAAACCTTTGAAGAAGTATGAGGAGCTAAGTGTATCATTTTTGAACCTGTATCTAAATGCTGCCCTTTTGCAGCAAAAGTCACACCGGTGTATTCCGCCTTTGCTCCTTCTCCTTTTAATATAGAAGCAGGATAAAGCATTGTCTTGTGGCTTCCAAAAGAGCCGGATATCCACTCTATAATGCCATCTTTCTCAACAATTGCCCTTTTTGTATTTAGATTATAGGTATTTTTACTCCAGTTTTCTATAGTAGAATAAATTATGCGAGCCCCTTCATTTACAAAAAGTTCTACGCAACCTGCATGTAAGTTTGAAACAGAATACTGTGGTGCAGAACAGCCTTCTATAAAATGTACTTCACTGCCTTTGTCAGCAATTATGAGAGTGTGCTCAAACTGTCCGCTTCCTGGTGCATTCATTCTAAAATAAGCCTGAAGTGGAACCTCCACTTTGACCCCTTCTGGAACATAAACAAATGTGCCTCCGCTCCATATTGCAGCGTGAAGGGCTGCAAATTTGTGATCATAAGGCGTCACGTTTTTTGTCATAAAGTACTCTTTTATTATGTCAGGATATTTTTTTATTGCAGTGTCCATGTCCTCAAATATGACACCCTGTTGAGTAAGGCTTTCTTTAATATTGTGATATACAACTTCAGAGTCGTATTGAGCACCTACTCCCGCCAATGCTTTTCTTTCCGCCTCAGGAATCCCCAACCTTTCAAAAGTACGCCTTATCTCTTCTGGAACTTCATCCCACGACCTTTGCATTTTTGCACTTGGGCGTATATAGGCAATAATAGAATCTATGTCAAGTTGACTTAAATCAACACCCCATGTGGGCATAGGCATTTTTTGATATATCTCCAAGGCTTTTAATCGAAAATCCCTCATCCAGGAAGGTTCATTCTTTTGCTCAGATATTTCTAAAACAACTTCTTTAGAAAGTCCTTTACCTGTCTGATACTCATACTTTACGTTGTCTTTGACGTCGTATATGCTAAAATCTATTTCCTTTATATCTGGTTTTTTCATTATTTTCGCCTCCTATGGGTTACACGCCATTTCTCACAAAGTCATAACCCTTTTCTTCAAGAATCTTTGCAAGGTCCCTGTCACCACTTTTTACAATCTTTCCATCCATTAAAACAGATATTACATCTGGCTCAAGGTAATCCAATATCCTGTTGTAGTGGGTGACTATTAAGATAGACATCTCTTCAGTCTTTAGCTTTTTGACCGCTTCCGCGACAACTTTTAAGGCATCTATATCAAGACCAGAGTCAATTTCGTCAAGCATTACAAGTTTAGGCTTTAGAAAAGCCATCTGGAGTATCTCAGTTTTTTTCTTTTCCCCTCCAGAAAAACCTACATTTAAATACCTACTTCTGTACTCGGATTTCATGTCTAAAAGCTCTAATGTGTTTTTCATGTCTTTTGCAAATTGAAGCATCGACACATTTTGGCCTGTCACAATATTAACAGAGGTCCTTATAAAATTATCCACTGTTATTCCGGGTATTTCTTCAGGGTACTGAAAAGACAAAAAGATGCCCTTTTTTGCCCTTTCATTGACTTTTAGATTTGTTATATCTTCTCCTTCAAATAAAATCTGTCCTGAAGTCACTTTATATTTAGGATTCCCCATGATGGAATTGCACAATGTGCTTTTACCACCACCATTGGGTCCCATAATTGCATGTATTTCTCCTTTTTTTATTGTTAAATTAAGCCCTTTAAGGATATATTTGTCCTCAACTTCTACATGCAAATCCTTTATTTCTAACAATGTTTCTCTCATCTTTTACAACTCCTTTTTAATTCCGACTATTTTAATAGGAATACTCAAGCAATACTATTATACACCACCTAAACAACCAAATCAATAGAAAAAGACACAAAATTGATAATTATTTTCATTTAATAAACATATGTCAATAATTATCTATAAAAATATAAGAAGTCGGGACTTCAATTTCCCCGACTTCTTATATTTCGTCAACTTCCACAAACTTAGCCAGTATGTCATCTACTGGAATTATGAGATATTCCTCTCCCTCGTGTTTTATCTTGGTACCTGAAAACTCTTTATATATAACCCTATCCCCTACAGCAAGCTCATCGGAGGCACCTGCTGCAAGAGCTTCAATTACTCCCTGATTTAATTTTTCTTCAGCAGTCTTGGGAATTATTACTCCGCCTATCTTTTTCTCTTCAGGCTCTTTTTCCAATTTAATAAGTGCATGGCCATTTATAGGTTGTATTTTTGTCATAACTCCTTCTCCTTTCTTTTATTATTTTTTACCGCTATTATTACATTATTTATTATACCTCACTTATAAGAAAAGGTACAAGAACAAAAACTTATTGTTCAGTAATTCCCAGCAATCTATTAAGCTTAGCTTTATCAAACCCTACTACAATTGTGCCATCAATATCCGTCTGAGGCACACCTCTTTGGCCGCTCCGCCTTACTAATTCTGCTGCCGCACTTGGATTTTTGCTCACGTCTATTTCTCTAAAAGGTATATTGTGTTGTCTTAAATATGCCTTTGTAGCATTGCACCAGGGGCAAGAGGGAGTGGTGTAAACAGTCACTCTGTGGGCCTTTTGACCTTTCCCATCAGAAGCTTTTGAAGGAGCGACAACTAAAAGTTTTTCATAATATTCTTTGCTTTGAAGTCCAAATACAAACTGCCAGGGCTCTTTATCCTTGAAAAGTATCACTGAAGGCACTACTTTGATTCCATATTGTGGATGAATATCTCTTATCTCAGAAGCATTTACTACATAAACGGGCACTTTAGGATTGTCTTCACTGAATTTCTTCATGACCTCTAAAGCTTCAAGACTCTTTTGTGAAGAATTAGAATAAAACATTAGCATAAAAAATTCTTCTTTATTTTTTACTTCTTCAAAGTGCTGAGTATCCTTTATAAACTCTAACATCAAATCACCTCTTTAAATATTTATGTTATCCAAAATCAAAAATTTATATAAGCAAAATTGCAATTCCTTTTTATTACAAACCGTTATAAACTACGGCTACCCCCCATAAGTATTGGGTCGCAATTTATATTATAAGGAAAACTATTTTAAAAATCAAGATATTTTTAACAATCCTCCTTATTGAATTAAGTAAGAGCCTCTCTGCTCTTAGAATGACAGATAAAAACTCCCCTTAGTTAGAGGGGAGTCAGTTTGTTGACAAAGTTAAAAAATATTCAAAGGAGATATTTTGCATCGTCGCTCCGATGTTCCAAAGCGACAAAACTAAAGCTCGACCTTCGGGCTCCGGCAGGGTACCTACGTCAGGTGGCATCCATGCCTTAAGGTGCCCGCCTCCGCCCTCCTTGGCTTCGGCCCTGCCTCCACCCTCGGTCTTGCTAAGTTTCCCGGCACTCAAGTAAGAAAGTTTATAAAGCAAAAATAGAAAAGACAAGCATACTTACTTGAGTGCCGGGCCGCTTTGTAACAAGTCGCTCCTTATGCAAAATATTTCCTTTACGAAAGTTTGTCTACAGTCTGACCCCCCTTAGTTAGAGGGGAGTTTGTTTAATACATACACTTTTTCCTTTTCAATATATTTTATTACTTCTCTATAAACAAATTCCTCAAAATATTCTGCCTCTTTATAGGTAAATATTCCATCTTTCAAAACCGTATCATAGCAAAATATTGGAGAATATTCTTTTAATTTTTCTATTTTTTTAGCTTGCTCCTTTACCATTCTAAAAGCTCCAATATTGACATCTTGTATACCTTCTTTAGGTATTTTTGAAAAAACATATTCCACAAAATTTTTATATATTTTTTCAAATCCTTCTATATACATCACTGGTTCAATAGAAATTCTAACTTTTAAACCCTTTGATATGGCCCTTTTTATGCTTTCTATTCTTTTACTGAGAGAAGGTGTTAGTTTTTCATATTTATCGATGACCGGTTGTGGCAACAATGTCCATGCGAAAATTACATTAGAAGGTATGTCGATAAATTCTACGGAAGAAAAATTGGCGCTTTTTGTTCGTATTTCTATTACAAGGTTTTTATTCCCTTTGGCATATTCAATCCACTGTTTAGTAAAGCCTGTAAGGTATTCTAAAGCAAGTAAATCCGTCTCATAGGATATGCTTAAATAGACCTTCTGGTCCTGTGTAAGTTTATCTATTTCTTTAAAATAGTCCTCAATATTCACAAAAATAACAAGATGTCCTGAAGGGTACATACCCTGTAAATAGCAATAATCACAATCATAAATACAATTGAATATATTTGATGTATGGTAAAAATTGATATTTCCAAAGTCTTCACAAAGCTTAGAACCTTTATATATAAAATCATATCTTTTTTGGGCCAATATAAGATTTTGCCTTTCTTTTTGTATAAGGTAGTTTTGATTAGGTCTATTGAAAACCTCACTATATCTGTCAATAAGCACTACTTTACTTTTAGGAAATTTCTTTAAAATATTTTGCGTTATAGGATTAGGAAGTACCTCCTTCTCAACGTAAATGTGAGAGAATTTTTTCAAAAGCCTTCTTCCTTTCTTCTTTATTATTTACCTGTACATCATAAAAGTTTTCTAAAAAATCTATACCTTCACTTTTTCTAACCTTATAATGTAGGCAAGCTTTATAAAAAATTTGCTTTTGACTTACCGTAAGTTTTAGCTTTTGTGAAAGAAAATTTATAATTTCTCTTTCATAAAAGGAAAATATTTCGCTAGTCTTAAAACTATTTTTCAATATTTTAATAAATTCATCTATTTCCTTTAACTTGTTTTTTATTAACTCATAAATTTTATCTTTAGACACATCCTCGAAATCTGTACTATCAGAGACAATTTTTAAAATATAAATTCTGTGGGTCTCAAAAAATTTAGAGGCTGCTTGATAAAAGCCGCTGGTTTCCATATCACAAAGTCTTGCTGTCATCAAACCTTTATCTTTTACTATATAGTTAAAAGTCTCTATATCGCTTTCTTCAAAAGGATGATTTACCAAGATATCAGGTATATAATTTTTCTGAGTTTCATTGTCTACAATTTTGTTAATAAGGTATATGTTCCCTATTTTTTCATCAATATCTTTCGAACCACATACACCAAGGTTTATTATAAAGCTTTGTGGATCCCACAAATATCGAGTTGCCGCATGAGAAACAGCTATACTGCTATTTATTTTGCCCACTCCTGTTACTACCAACGTTATTTCTTCATTTTTAAAAACTTGAAAATATCGATTTTCTACATCTTTTTTTAAGCCAAAATATTCAATTAGAGGTTTTGCCTCAATATATAAAGCGGTTGCGATAAAGACCATCTTAGCACCTCTTTCAAGAACATATAAAATTTGTGTCAAGAGAACTCTCTTGACACAAATTTTTATAACCCCACTTTTTCTAATAAAAGCCTCACATCTGCTTCTCTTTCTAATATATGGTTATTTAAAGCTTCAAATTTCTTGTCAATGCGCTTAAATTGAAAGTTTATCTCCGTAAGAGATTCAGTGTTTCTTGCCACTTGTTCAAAAGTACTTGTAACAATATTTTCAATTTTATCCACTTTTTGTTCGAGCCTATCTAACCTCTGTTCAAAAGTGTCCATCCTATGTTCAAAGTTATCCATTCTTTGCTCTAACTTATACATCCTTTGCTCAAAATTGTCCATTCTTTGTTCTAATTTGTCTATCCTTTTTTCAAACTCAGTAAATTTAACTTCTAACCTGTCAATGCGGTTTTCTAAATTCTCAAGCCCTGTGTCAATACTGTTAAGTCTTTCTAATACAAGGTTTAATAATTCTTCACTTGACACAAAAAGCTCCCCCTTTATTCTTTAATGACAAGCCTGTAATACTCTTTTTTGCCCTTTCTTATTAAAATGCTATTATCTTTTATCATATCATCTTTTATATATTCATCAATGCTTTCAACTTTTTCATTGTTTATATACAGTCCACCTTGTTGAACGAGCCTTCTACCCTCACTCTTTGAAGGTATTATCTTTGCTTCAAAAAGCACATCTAAAATTTTTTTACCTAAAACATCAGAAGAGACAGTAACAGAAGGCACATTATCTAAATCTCCACCACTTTCAAATAAAGCCTCTGCCGCCTTTTGGGCTTTTATAGCCTCTTCCTCTCCGTGTATAAGTTTCGTGACCTCATATGCCAATATTTTTTTCGCCTCGTTTATCTCTTTATCTTTTAATGCCCCTAATCTTCTCACTTCATCCATAGGCAAGAAAGTGAGAAGTGCCAGGGCCTTTTCCACATCCGCATCAGCTATATTTCTCCAGTATTGATAGAATTCATAAGGAGAAGTCTTATTCGGGTCAAGCCACACTGCTCCCTTTTGTGTTTTTCCCATTTTCTTCCCTTCACTGGTTGTAAGTAAAGTAAATGTCATACCATAAGCCTGTTTACCTTCTTTTTTTCGTATAAGCTCTATGCCAGCAATAATATTAGACCATTGATCGTCTCCGCCCATTTGCATTACGCAATTGTATCTTCTGTTTAATTCAAGAAAATCATAAGCCTGCATCAGCATGTAGTTAAACTCTAAAAAGGAAAGGCCTCTTTCTAATCGGGACTTAAAGCATTCCGCTGTAAGCATTCTATTTACAGAAAAATGAACCCCTATATCTCTTAAAAATTCAATATAGTTTAAGTTTAAAAGCCAGTCAGCATTATTTGCCATGATGGCTTTGCCATTCGAAAAATCAATGAGTCTTTGCATCTGCTTTTTAAAAGCTTCAGCATTTCTATCTATTTCTTCTTTAGTCAACATCTTTCTCATATCAGTCCTGCCGCTTGGGTCTCCTACCATCGCTGTGCCACCGCCTATTAACACAATAGGCCTGTGGCCTGCTTTTTGCATGTGAGACATCACCATAATTTGAAGAAAATGTCCCACATGTAAGCTATCAGCAGTAGGATCAAAGCCTATGTAAAAAGTAATTTTTTCTTTTTCTAAAAGCTCTCGTATTTCCTCTTCATGAGTCATTTGCTGAATATATCCTCTTTCTTGCAAAACATCAAGTACAGACACGATAATACCTCCATCATCTTATTTTTGTATATTGTATCAAATGAAAAACATATTTTCAAATATTTTTGACAATATAATTTTATCACTTTATAATATTTACTATCAACAAATAAAAGAGAAGTGATTGTATGAATTACAAAGTCTATGCTACAGGTAATAAAATAGAAAAGTTTTATTCTGATGCAATAAAAGAATATCAAAAGAGGCTGAGCCGATTTTGCAATATCACTTTTTCAAGCTACAAAAATTCTCAAAAATTACCTTTTCAAGAAACGGATAAATATTACAAAATAGTAATATCACCTGCAGGTAAATCCTTATCTTCAGAGGAATTGGCAGAAAAAATAAAAGAGTTTGAACTTACTGGAATAACAGATATATTAATAATCATAGGAAATGAAGAAATTCATTGTAATGAGACCATAAGCATAAGTAGCATGAAAATGAGTTTAGGTTTGACTTCTACTATTTTCTTTGAACAGTTATATAGGGCATATAAAATTTTAAACAATGAACCTTATCACAAGTGATTTTCTCCACTAAAAGCTATATAAATCTGCTCTAAAAGTATAAGTCTCATAAGCTGGTGAGGAAAAGTCATTTTAGAAAAAGAAAGATTTAAATGAGATTGTTTCTTTATATTTTCCCACAAGCCCAACGATCCACCTATTACAAAGGTCATTTCTCTATAACCAGATTGAAAAGTCGCCTTTATAAATTGGGAAAATTTATATGAGTCTATTTCTTTTCCTTCTATAGCAAGAGAAACAACAAAGCTTCCCTTTTTTATTTTAGAAAGAACTCTTTCTCCTTCTTTACGCAAAATCTCCTTTTTTTCTTTTTCACTTAAATTTTGAGGAGCTTTTTCTTCTTCTACTTCTTTAATTTCTATTTCACAATAAGGGCGCAATTTTTTTAAATAAAAAACTATTCCATCGCTTATATAGTTCTCCTTTATTTTTCCAACAGCTATTATATATATCTTCATTATTAAGTCCCTCATTTTTAAACTACAAGATATTTAGGTGGCTCATCGCAAAAATCACATTTATGAGGTACCAGCCAATCAGTAAAAGAAACTTCATCCAATTTGTAAATATCCGGTGGTTGTTCGTACACTTCGACAAATTCTTCAATGGCATCCTCTAAATGCTTTTCACACACAACAAACATAAAATCTCTCCTATTCTCCGAGAGTTATAGTAGTATATCCTGTTTTTCCCGATACGGTTTGGTACTTAACTTTTATTTTGTCACCTGGATTTTTTTCATAAATAATACATTTTAAACTTGTCATAGTATTTACAGGTCTTTCATCTATCTCCAAAATAATATAGCCTTTTCTAATGCCAGCTTTATAAGCAGGACCTTTAGGGTCAATATCTGCCACATATATCCCCTCATATATATAAACATCTGCGGAAATGTAACTGGCAATTTCTTTATCATACGCAACTATGCCAATATAAGGTGCTTTAAATGTACCCGTTTCTATCACTTTCTTAAGTATAGGCTTTACAATGTTTATAGGTATAGCAAAGCCCAATCCTTCAGCAGTTGTTACCTTCGCAGTATTTATTCCAATTGCATAGCCTTGAGAATCCACTAAAGGCCCTCCGCTATTCCCTGGATTTATAGAAGCATCTGTCTGTATCAAGTCTTCCATGATTCGCGGTTTTCCATCCTCAGTAATGGGAAGGCTTCTATTTAAAGCGCTTATTATTCCAGAAGTAACCGTCCTTTGAAACCTAAGACCTAAAGGATTTCCAATTGCTATTGCGGTTTGCCCTACCGATATCTTGTCAGAATCTCCCAAAGGTATAATTGGTAAATCTTTTGCATCAATTTTTAAGATAGAAAGGTCTAAAACAGGGTCAGTCCATAAAACTTTACCCGGAAGTATACTGCCATTGCTTAAATATACCTTTATATTTTTGGATTTTTCATTAGCTACATGATTGTTTGTTATAATATAGCCATTTGGATTAACAATAAAACCTGAACCTACGCCTTCTACAGCCTTTTCTATAAAATAATACTCTCTTTGAAATTCTACAGTAGTAATTCCCACAACAGCAGGAGTATCCTTTTTTGCCACTACTTCCGCTATTGTAGGAGATTCTTTTGTTGGTATCACCACTTCTGTTCTTATTCCTGAAGAAGGCGGATAAGGTATAGGAATAACCTTACCCCATAAATATTTTGGTGCAATATATACAAATACTAAAGAGATAACCAAAGAAACTATAATTGCACCAGCAAAAAAACTCTTCAATTGACGCTGCATAATATCACCTCACTAAATAGGATGAGATATTATGCAGCACATTATACTCAAAATTTTATAGCTTTTTTACTCTTTTACCCTTACTATATCAGCTCCTAATTGTTGAAGCTTTACTTCCATCGCTTCATAACCTCTATCTATATGATAAACCTCCATAACCTCTGTCGTACCCTCAGCAGCAAGCCCTGCTATAACCATCGCTGCACCTGCTCTTAAGTCTGTCGCATAAAGAGGTGCACCTGTCAATTTCTCTACGCCTTCAATTATTGCAGTCCTTCCTTCTACTCTTACTTTCGCTCCCATTTTCTTTAACTCATTTAAATATTTAAATCTATTTTCATATATATTTTCAGTAATGACACTTATGCCATCAGCCAAAGCCAAAAGCACCGCAAAGGGCTGTTGCATATCTGTTGGAAAGCCAGGATAAGGTAAAGTTTTTATATCAACATGTTTTAAAGGTCCTTCTCTTCTTACTCTTATCACATCATCGTATTCTTCAACAATGACGCCCATTTCTGCAAGTTTTGCAACAATTGCTTCTAAGTGATTTGGAATTACTCCTTTTATATACACATCACCTTTAGTTGCGGCAGCTGCCACCATGTAAGTTCCTGCTTCTATTTGGTCAGGAATAATAGTATAGTGACATCCGTGAAGTTTGTCTACGCCTGTTATCTTAATAGTATCTGTACCAGCACCTTTGATATTCGCTCCCATGGCATTTAAAAAGTTTGCTACATCAACTACATGGGGCTCTTTTGCACAGTTTTCTAATATCGTTACCCCTTCAGCTTTAACTGCTGCCAACATCAAATTTATAGTAGCACCTACACTCGCCACATCAAAATATATATGATTCCCTACTAATTTATCAGCTTTAATCCTTATAAGTCCATGTTCTATAGTAGTCTCCGCACCTAAAGCTTCAAACCCTTTAATATGCTGATCAATAGGTCTTACACCAATATTACACCCACCTGGCATAGCTATTACTGCCTCATTAAATCTACTTAAAAGTGCACCTATAAGATAATAAGAAGCCCTCATCTGGCTTGCTAAATCTCGAGGAGGGTAAAAGGAATTAAGCCCTTCAGGGGCAATTACTACTTCGTGTTTTTTCTTTTCTACTTTTCCTCCCAGATGGCGTATCATCTGGACTAATAATTCTATATCTTTTATATCAGGCAAATTATCTATCACACTCGGAGTATCAGCCAATAGGGCTGCGGGAAGGATTGCAACAGCAGAGTTTTTAGCACCACTTATCTGTATACTTCCTTTAAGAGGCTTTCCTCCTTTTATTATAAACTTTTCCATTCTTCAATCTTCCCTTCAAATCAATAAAATAAATTAAACTTAAACAGTATCACAATATATACTTTAATACAATTTAAAATATTTTACAAGTATTTAAGGGTTAAAAAAAAGAAGAAGAAGGTGGTATTATTTACCTTCCTCAAAATTTCCCGTATAAGCGTTTATGTAATATCTGTTGCCATCCTGAGTAGTTATCCTCCAAACAGGTACTGCTTCTCCTTTAGTAGCACTGCTCCAGTTAAAATAATAGCCTAATTTTATTTCTTTTACAACCATAGGTTTTGCATCCGTCTTTATCTCCACAAGCTTCAAAAGAGCATAAGCCGCATTTATCACCTCTTTTTTCGCCTTTTGCATCACAACAGAACCAAACCAAGACTTTGAAAATTCAAAGCTTTTGTCATCTATTTTCCCTTCCATCCATCCGCCATCTATGAAGTAATCCTTATAGGTTTGAAAATACTTTATCTTTACCTCTTTACCTTGAGAAATTTTTTCAACTTGTACATTTATTTCTTTAAAATGATAATTATTTATAAAATTCTGTACATACTCTTCCTTTTGAGAAGAAGACATATCTTTAAATTTATCGTTCTTTTCAAAATAATAAAAACTAATGCCATCTACTTTGATAGTTTTATCTTCAAATTTAAAAATTGTATATCTATTTTCTTTGTATTTTTCATATTTTTGACTTTTAATAAAATTTTCTAAAACAAAACTTTCATCAAATATTTCTCTCGTTACCTTAACAAGAGGCATTGGCTCTGTCTCTTGCGGAATTGTAGTTTTCAAAATTATGTTGTTTTGCAATAAGACTTCCTCTATTGAATACAAATCTTGCCTTGATAAAAGCTGGGGTTGCGGTTTATTAATTTTAGCAATAGTTAGATATAAAAGAACATTCAAAATCGCAAAGGTGATTATCAGCACTGTCTTTGCTTTAGACCAGTTCATAATTTATACCCCATTGTAAATCAACTTTCCATTAAATATGTTTATAAAAAACACTTTATTGTTACTTTCTCCAATCCAAACAGGGATAAATTGTCCCTCATAATACGCATAACCTATTTTTAAATCAGAAAGCGGTTCTCGCCAGTTTATCTCTTTTAATCCCATTGCAAGAGGTTGCTTCAATTTTGCATGAGAAATTAAATAACTTCCATTACTCATCAAATCTAAATACAAAACTCGTGCATATTTAATATTGCCATTTGAAATATTTATTTCGATTGGAAAATCCAGCATTTCTTTTTGCAAAATTCGAAGAGGATAATCAAATATATAATTAAAATAAAAAGTATATTCCCCTTTTTCTTCTTTGAAATCCATCAGATAAATATCGTCAACTTTTATCCCTATTTCCTCCAAAAAGACGACAGATTTTCTCAGTGCAAAAATTTTATCAGTGGGAGAAGCTTCAGAAACAGTGTCATAAAATTCTATATACCCATTTTGATATAAGCGCAGACTTTTTAAACCGTCGGTATAAACAGTACATCCGTTATTCTCGGTAATTTTTCTTACAACAGAGATATTCGTAAAAAATTTTTCTAGAAAATGGGGGTCAGATTCAAAATTTGTTTCTTTACTATATATTTTTTTTATCGAAAACGTTAGAGAAGGTATGTACACGTTTTTTTCAAAATATGCATTGCCTTCCTCATAAACAGATTCACACACACTGACCTCATCTTTAGGGAAATTCTTTATAATGTTTTTTAAATCCTCCATCTCTGAATAATTGAAACTATAAAATTTTTTATTGGCTGCATCCTTCACAAAAATTTGATTTTTGTCTATGTTAACGATAATCTCTTTTACATATACATTGCTATTTATTTTTCTAGACCAGCTATCTCTGTTGCTAAAAATATCTTTTAACAAGTCACCATTTGCACTTTTTCCCATTAAAAACCGCATAAACTTACCTTTTTGTGCGTTTTCCCAACTATTCTCATCGACCACATTTATTTTTTCTTCTTTATTTGAACTAATAAAATCCGTTGTTTTTTTCCATAAAGAAAAGGAAAGATTACCATCTGATACTAAGTACACTTTTCCTTGCAAACCCACAAAAGTGTATTCTGGCCTTATTATACGAAAAATGTCCACCTTTGTATTTGTGGACTTTTTATTAATAAATGATAATTCATTTTGCGGAAAGGATATCCACAGTTTATAAGTTAAATACACGCTAGTTAAAACAAGAAAAAACAATAGCAGTGACTTAATCTTCTCCCTCATCCTTCAAGACCTCTATTTTAAAAGAGATTTTATTATATCCTCAATGGCAGTAATTGTTATTTGCAAAATCCCATCCTTTTTTGTAAGTATCACATGGCCTTTTATTATTTGCAATTGGTCGTCTTTATAAGCTTTTATTACTATATAATTATCTCCATAGCTTAAAGTCAATAATTTTGCGAAAAGCATTGTATCGCCAATTACCCATTTGTCGCTTAAATTATCGTTTAAGATAAGCTCTACAGTAGTATTAGGTTGTCCACTCCCAGAAATTATAAAATATTTGTTGTCCGTTTTTACATCGTTTATATTAGTTTTAACTTTTATGAGGTCTTCTGCATATCCATATGACATAAAAAGAGCCATAAACATCATCACTGCTACAAATAAAGCAACTATTTTTTTCAAGGATATCCCTCCTTCTCCTTTATGGTTTTATTATACAGTACTATTATTACAATATTGTTACAGTAATATTAAATTATTATTACGAATTTACTGGTATGGCAGTTTAACCCTCACTATAGTGCCTTTTCCTACTTCGCTTTCTATGTTTACTTCTCCTTTGTGAAGTTCTACAATTTGTTTTACAATAGAAAGCCCCAAACCTGTACCTCCAAGCTCTCTGGATCTGGCTTTATCTACTCTGTAAAACCTTTCAAAGATTCGAGGCAGGTCTTCTTTAGGAATTCCTATACCGTTGTCTTCCACAATGAAGGTTGCAAAATTTTCATCGTATTCTGTCATAACTTTTATCATTCCGTTTTCTGGAGTGTATTTTATAGCATTGGTTACTAGGTTTACTATAACTTGTTCCATTTTATCTTTGTCAATATACACATGCCTTGGTACTTCTTGAAGGTCGACGATAAGTTTCTGATTTTTTTTATGAGCTTCAATAGAAAGTCTATTTATTACGTCAATTATTACTTCATTTAAATTTTTATGCTCAAATTTGAGGTTTTTGTCTTCAGAATCCATTTTAGATAAAAGAAGTAAATCTTTTACAAGACGTGTCATTCTGTCAGTTTCTGAATCTATTATTTTTAAAAATCTCTTTAAATATTCAGCATCTACGTTGCTGTAAAGAAGAGTTTCAACATAGCTTTTTATGGTAGCAAGAGGAGTTCTAAGTTCATGAGAGACATTTGCCACAAACTCCTTCCTCATGGCATCCAATTTGTGTTGCTCCGTGATATCGTGAAGTACATAAACATATCCTTCTATTTGTTGATTGCTTTTTAGCGGAGCTATGTTAACTGTTAAAACCTTGTTTCCGCAATTCATTGTCGCTACTGCATCTTCTTTTTCTAAATTTAGTATTCCCTCTATTGGCATTCCTAATTCCAGCTTCACATTTAACATTTTCTCGGCAGCCTCATTATAGTGGATTATGTTGCCTTTTGCATCTGTTGCCACAACACCATCGGTCATAAATTGTATAATAGCTTCTATTTTGTTTTTTTCACCTTGAATATCATTTAAAGTCTGTTTTAATCGCAAAGATAAAAAATTAAACATTTCACCTAATTTTCCTATTTCATCATCAGATTTTATCTTTATCGTCACATCAAAATTACCTTCTGCCATCTTTTGAGCATATTTTGTCACTTCTTTGATGGGGTCAGTTATAGTCTTGGACAAAATATATCCAAGCACCATAGTAATTCCAACAGCAAAAAGAGTAGCACTCGAAAGAATCAAATTGACATCCCATAAAGTCTCATATATTCCATTTAAAGAACCGCTAATATACACAACTCCATTTATTTTACCATCGCTATTATAAACTGGCATGGCAAAGCTTTTTATTTTTCCAGTAGAATTATAATCATCAGTCACTTCACTTCCGATTTCTCCTGATAGGGCTTTGACAATAGCAGGAGTCATCATTTTACCCCTATCCCCAGTTGAACTAGCTAAAATATTTCCTTTATTATCCAAAATATACACATACTTTACGTTTGAATTAGGACCCATGTACATATTTATCACATTTTTTAAGCTTTTTGCATCCATGTTGTCTTTAAGGGTAAAAGAAATACCTCGTGCTTGCGCTTCAAGGTAATTGTCAAAGTTATTCATGTGGTAATTTTCAAGAGATTTATAAAGATATACCCATATGATTTCCATTGCTACAAGTATTAACAAAGTATATATGAGAATTATTTTCCATTGAATGCTTTTAAATCTGCTTCTCATCGCTAAAATAGTAACCAACCCCTCTTTTTGTGTGAATAAGCTTGGGGTTACTGGGGTCATCTTCAATTTTTTCTCTCAGTCTTCTTATGGTGACATCTACTGTTCTAATATCACCCAGATATTCATAACCCCATACCTTTTCCAATAGCATTTCGCGTGAAAAAATAAGCCCCTTGTTTAAAATGAGAAATCTCAAAAGTTCAAATTCTCTGGAGGTAAGTTCTATCTCTTTATTGTTTTTTTCTACTTTATATTTCGACATGTCAATTTTTAAATTTTTTACGTAAATGATATTCCCAGACTCGTTTCCATTTAAACTAATTCTCCTTAAATTAGCTTTTACTCGTGCTATGAGTTCTCTTATAGAAAAAGGTTTCGTTATGTAGTCATCAGCTCCCAATTCCAGTCCCAATACTTTGTCTACTTCTTCCTCTTTAGCCGTCAACATCAAAATAGGTATAGTCATCGATTGCCTTAGAGTCCTTAGTACTGAAAAACCGTCTAATTTAGGCAACATCACATCAAGTATTATCAAATCTGGATTTTGCTCTTTTGCTATTTTTAAAGCCTCTTCCCCATCATAAGCTTCATAAGTTATGTATCCCTCTTTTTCCAGATTGTATTTGATTATCTCAACTATAGGCTTCTCATCATCAACTATCAGTATTCTGTAACTCATTTTACTTCCCCCTTGTCTTTTTATAGGGTTAAAGCAAGAAGAGCAACACTCTCCTTGCTTTATTTCACTGAATCTATAAATTTCTCTAAATCTTGTCCTGTAACTTTATAAAAACTCTCACTTAAACTTAACCCTCTCCCCAAATATTTTAAAATATCTCTTATGCTTTGCATCCCATATTTATCACTTATGGCTTTTACTATTTCAAAAGACCTTTTATAGGCCAATGTCTCATCTAATTGGTTAAAGTTATAAGTCAACTCTTTGAGGGAATAGGGTTTATCACCTGTTACACCTTCACCCCAGACAAAACCGTTTTCTCGATATTCTTCCAAAAGGGCTATACCTTCTGTAAACCATACGGGGTAATTGCCTCTCGCAATATCATCTACAACAAGGTGGGCAAATTCGTGTACAATCGGTCCGTCATGCTCAAAGACTTTTTCTAGGTCTTCTGTAGGACTAATCCACAATTCAGGTGATACTATGCTTATGACTCCATTTAAATAAAGCCCCATCGCAGTATCCCCTTTTGCAAGTGAAAAATCTGTGTTCATTTTTTCAGGGTCATGGTACATTATAATGACGGTTTTACCAGGTGGTTTGTAATCTAAATCTTTAGTAACACTATCATAATGTTTTTCTGCAATTTCTAAAACAAGAGAAACGTATTTTTCATCTGGCATGGTATATCGCACTATAAAGTGCTCACTTTGTGTTGTTTTGTAATCTTTTACATTATCTGTTAAACTATTTTCTTTTATTTCTCTCACATAAGGATAGGAAGCCACCATAATTTTGTTAGCATAATAAAGAGAAATGAACAAAATAAGTGCAATAGCAAAAACAATAATTTTCTTTTTCATCCTGTATCACCTCACATACATTTAAAACCCCGTATGTAATTTATATGTAGAGGCTTTTATATGTATGAAGCGATACAGGTTTTTTTGACAAATATAATTACAACTGTATTATAACATTCATAAATACTTGTAGCAACCCTACAAAAATAAAAAGCCCTCCATAGGGCTTGCAGTTTGTTGACAAAGTTAAAAAATATTCAAAGGAGATATTTTGCATCGTCGCTCCGATGTTCCAAAGCGACAAAACTAAAGCTCGACCTTCGGGCTCCGGCAGGGTACCGGGCACAATCGGCCTCCTTGCCTCAGGTGCCCGCCTTCGCCATCCATGGCTTCGGCCCTGCCTCCACCCTCGGTCTTGCTAAGTTTCCCGGCACTCAAGTAAGTATGCTTGTTTTTTCTATTTTTGCTTATATCAAACTCTCTTACTTGAGTGCCGGGCCGCTTTGTAACAAGTCGCTCCTTATGCAAAATATCTCCTTTACGAAAGTTTGTCTACAGTCTGAAAGCCCTCCATAGGGCTTGTCACAATTTCATCTATTTAAATATGATAAAGGATTAACTGGAACGCCATTTTTTCTAACTTCAAAGTGGAGATGAGACCCTGTTGCACGACCTGTCGAACCTACCAAAGCAATTTTTTGTCCTTTCGCCACTTTATCGCCTTTCTTAGCAAGGAGTTTACTAGCGTGTCCGTAATAAGTAACATAACCATTGTGATGGTCAATTTTCACTAAATAGCCATAGCCACTTTCCCAACCAGAAAATATAACAGTTCCTGCATCTGCAGCATAGATAGGAGTTCCTTCTGAAGCTGCTATATCAACTCCCGTATGAAAACTCCCCCATCTAGGACCAAATCGTGAGGTTATTGTACCTCTCGCAGGATAATTAAAAGACCCTGTAGCAACATAAGATATTCTTTTTGAACCTACGGCAACTATTTTGTTGATAGGATTTTCAAGGACATTTTCGTTCTTTATTTTTTTTGAAACCTCAATGCCATTGTAACTTACAACAACAGCAGTTACCTCTTTCAAGCCTTTTTTACCTTCTACTAACACTTTAGACTGATTGGTATACAGTTTGTCATCTTTAGTAAGCTTTGTCTCAAAAGGTATTTCCTCTTTGTAAACTATTCTCTTTTCAGTAACAACCGTGACATTAGGTACAGCAGAAGATAAATATATTATTTGTCCTGGTTTTAAATTTTCTGTAAGGCCAGGATTTAATTTTAAAATATCATCAATGTACATGTCGTGGTCTCTTGCAATAGACCACAAACTATCGTTTTCTTTTACAGTGTATGTAACAGCTTTTTTTACAGGTTGTTGCAATATTTTTAACGCTTCCTCAAAGCTTACTAAATATTTTGGAGGTATGTACTTTTCTTCAATTTTGACATCCTCTTTAAAATATGTTCTATCAGAATCCCTTGCGTATTTATTCTTTAACATTTCAAGAACCTTATTTGCCTCTTCTTCATTTTTTAACGCAGTCACAAACTTGCCATCTACTATTATGGCAGCAGCTTTGCAGCTAAAACTCATAGCATTTTCCAAATTAGCATAAATTTTATGTACATCTGTCAACTCTTTATTTGATACTCTTACCCTTTCAAATTTTATTTGCTGATTTAAAACTATATCCGTTCCTGTCTTTTGCTTTTCTTTTTTATGTAATTCTTCTATAAAACTTTTTACCTCATCTATATTCTTGGTAATTCCAATAGTTTCACCATCTACTGTTATCTTGTAGGCAAATCCTTCTTCATATACAATAAAAGAAAGACCTATGGACAGTGCTACCACAAAAGCTATAATATTGTTCTTGTAAGTCTTTAATAAACCAAGAAAAAACTTATAGCTTTTATCCCCCACCTTCCCCATAGTATTCTCCTTTCTTCTGTTAATCTTTTTTAATTATACCATACTTTTTTGTAAAACCAAATTTTAATTAATGAAATTTTTAGCATCTTTCTATATTGTATGTTATACTTCAAACTAATATTCCTATATATACTTATTTAATTTAACAATATACTCAAATATTCCGATAATTATGTTAAATTCTTTTCAATTGAAGAGGCTATTTCGCTGTGTTATAATATATTCGAGGTGGGGAGGATGAGCGTTTTTAGATTTTTAAACGAAAATGACGATTGGGGAAGTACTCCCATCAGCAATTATTTTATAAATCATTTCATGTTGGATGCCCCAGGCGAATATGTCAAAGTATATATTTTGGGATTGAAATATTGCTATTATGGCAATGAAATACCTTTGAAAACTTTAGCAGATAAATTATTTATGTCAGATATAGAAATTGACAGAGCTTTGAAGTATTGGGAAAAATCAGGCTTAGTTAAATTAAAATACATAGATGGTGAATACACAGTTGAATATCTCCCGGTTATTCCACAACCAACCTCAAATCACAGCGTGTCCTTACAGGACCCTCAAGTAAAACAAATGTTTGAAGCAATTGAATTGACTTTGGGAAGGCCTTTAACCCCCACAGAAATGGAAACATATTTAAGCTGGATAGATGAATACGGCTTTTCCTTGGAAATAATAACGATGTTAGTAAGTTATTGCGCTTCTAAAAACAAAACTTCTTTAAGATATATGGAAAAGGTAGCAATAGCCTGGCATGACGCAGGTCTTAAAACCGCATTAGATGTAGAAGAATACTTAAAAGCAGAAAACAAAAGATGGCAAAATTATAGAAAGATTTTAAATGCTTTAGGCCTTAAAGAGGATGAATTAATGGAATCCCACAAAGAGATGATGGACCGCTGGATGGACGATTTAGGTTTTGATGTAGATGTGATAATAAAAGCCTGCAACGAATGTACTCTTAAATTGAATGAACCCAGTTTCCCTTATATAAATAAAATACTAATCAACTGGTTTAATGAAGGTATAAGAACAGTAGAAGATTTAGAAAATAAAAAGTCCTCTACAAAGAAAAAAACTCCTGTTACCTCAGGTTTTAAAGCTCCTAAAAACTACTTCAACAGCTACTCTCAGAGAAGTTACGACATAGAAGATTTGGAGAAAAAGCTTTTAGCCCATTCAAGGGGTGAATTAAATGAATGAAAACATCATCCATGAAATCCTTAAAGAATATGAAATGAAAAGAGATAAGGCTTTGCAAGAAGCCCTTTACCGTAAAAACAAACTTTATAAAAAAATTCCTGAACTTGAAAAAATTGAGGAAGAGATTAAGAACGTAGGAATCGAAATAACTCAATCAATTTTTAAAGAACCTGAAAAGGGAAGAGAACTTTTAAATCTTTTAAAAGAGAGGTTAAATAAATTAAAAAAGAAGAAGGCTTATCTCTTAGAATCTAATGGATACCCTGAAGATTATCTAGAACCTAAATACGAATGCAACATATGCAAAGATACAGGATATGTAAATGGAAAGCGATGTAAATGTTTTGACCAAAAGCTTATAAATATTTATTATAAACAATCAAGTATAGCCGAAATACTTAAAAAAGAAAATTTCTCTAATTTTAATTTCGAATATTATTCAGACAAACCCTATGGAGATAAGCCTTCCCCAAGAAGCAACATGAAAAATATTGTAGAGTTTTCTCTTAATTTTATAAAAAATTTTGATACTACCGCTGAAAGTCTTTTTTTCTATGGAGACTCGGGTCTTGGTAAAACATTCCTTGCTAATTGTATAGCAAAGGAATTATTAGATAGAGGTAAAAGTGTGATATATCGAACAGCGCCAGATTTAATTGAAGGTTTGAGAATAAACAAGCTTAATGCTGATGGCAGTAGTTATAATGAATATTTGGAATTGTTAAAAGAATGTGACCTCCTTATAATCGACGATTTGGGAACAGAATCTATAACTGCTTTTAGTTTGCAGGAATTTTTTAATATTTTAAATACAAGATTGTTGCTTGGCAAAAAATTTATTATTTCTACAAATTTACCTCTATCAGAAATAATGGCAATTTATCCCGAAAGAATTTATTCACGAATATTCGGCCATTTTAAATTGCTTAATTTCTACGGTGAAGATATAAGACTAAAACGAAAAATGATAATTTAATAGAACCACTCTTGGAAAAATCCACCTGTATCTTTGCCTGTCACACTGTCCACTACGTCAATTAAGTCTTGCGTAGTGGCAATTTTATATTTGTATTTATCGTAATAATTTTGAAGCACTTTTTTGAATTCTTCGTCACCTACCAGATTCCTCAGATTATAAAATACCATTGCTCCTTTGTTATAAGCTATATTAGTGTACTCCTTCCACTCTTTAAAATCTGCCAAAGTCTTAGCAAAAGAAATATCTGAATTGGTATTTAGAAATTTATTAAATTCCCCCTCTATAACAAGCCTATAAATCTCATCAGCTGTTGCCTTACCGTAATACCTTTCTATATACATAATTGTAGTGTACTCCGTCAATCCCTCATCCAGCCAAGATTCTTTTATTTGGTTGTTTCCCACAGCACCATACCACCATTGATGAGCAGTCTCGTGAGCAATTACATATTCTAAATGAAACAAATTAGCTTTTGTGTACAAATCTTTTGATATCATTACAAGATTAGGATATTCCATGCCTCCCATGTAAAAATCAGTCTGTACAACAGAATATTGTTTATAAGGATACTTGCCAATATAATCATTGTAAAACTTAATTGCATCTACAGCAAATTTAAGAGCTTTGTCTCCATATCCTTCCGTAAAATAATAGGATTTAACTTTTATGCCATCTACCTGTTGCTCTGCTATCTTAAATTTCGTACTTAACACCATAGCAAAATCCCTTACTTTTTGTGCTTCAATAACTAATTCTTTGGAATCTCCATAGTTTTTCTCTTCTTTTATTTCTCCAGTGGAAGCAACTATCATGTTTTTAGGTACTGACAATTTTACTTTGTAATTTGCTATATTACTATAAAAAGGATCTCCAAAAATGTAGTACGGATCATTATTCCAGCCATTTTTATCATATACAGAGAGTATAGGATACCAATTTCCTATCTGTACGGTATTGTTCCCATAGCCAAATCTACTTCTACAAGGTGGAATTTGTACTTTGTAGGTCATATTGATTTCTATTGTTTCTCCTTTTTTTAATTCTTTAGGCAAATTTATTTTTAAAATTTCCTCATTAGGTTCTTCCAATTCGTAAGTAGCTGGAATGTCTTTATCAAAAGTAACTTTTTCAATCTCTATAAATCCCGGTTGAAAACCATCAGGATAGGCAAAAGGTAGCTCTCCCTTCGTAAAAGGCAAATTCTCTTGTGTCTTGAAAGCATTTGGATATAAATGAAAGTATATTTCTTTTAAAGGAATATCATTAGTATTTATATATTTTACTGTTTGAGTAGCATAAATTATTTTATTTTGGTCATCATATTTTGCTTCAATTGTGTAAGATGTAAGTTGACTCTCTTCAGGCAAAAGATAAAGCACTAAACCGATAATTACAATTATAGCTAAACCCAATAGTGCTTTTTGTTTTATTTTCATATAACCAGCTCCCCTAAATTATCCTTCAATATATATTAGTACAAATTTTTAAATAATAGAACTTTTTCACTTAAAAAATAAAAAGCACCTTAAAATGAAAAGGTGCTTTTAGCTCAATTCGTGAATAAATAATCCGCTTCTTAGTTTAGGCTCAAACCAGGTAGACTTAGGAGGCATTATCATTCCCGCGTCGGCAACAGCAATTAAATCTTCAACTGTTGTCGGGTGCATAGAAAAAGCTACTTTCATGTCTTCCTTAACTCTTCTTTCTAATTCTTCTAAGCCTCTAATTCCTCCTACAAAATCAATCCTTTTGTCAGTTCTCGGATCTTTTATTCCCAAAATAGGATCCAAAAGATTTTTTTGTAAGATGGATACATCTAAACTTTCTATCGGATCCGATGGATTAAAAGTACCTTCTTTGGCAGTAAGTTTGTACCAATTTCCTGATAGATACATGCCAAAAGTGTGCTTTTGCGAAGGATTGAAAGGCTGACCTTCATTACATTTCTCTACTTCAAATTTCTCTTCTATTTTTTCGATAAATTCACTTTCGGAATAGCCGTTTAAATCCTTTACCACTCTATTATATGGCATGATAAAAACTTCATCATTGGGCACTAACACTGCTAAAAAATAGTTAAACTCCTCATCTCCTTTATAATCACGATTTTGTTCTCGCCTCTTTAAGCCTACTTTTACAGAAGCAGCAGCCCGATGATGTCCATCTGCAATGTAAAGATAGTCTATTTCCTTAAAAACAGAAGTAATTTTATTTATTAAAGATTTGTCATCTATAATCCATACTGTATGTCTTATTTCATCCTCTGATGTAAAATCATATATAGGATCTTTGCTCCCCATCCAGCTATTTAACAACTTTTTAAGCTCTTGATTGGCTTTGTACGTTAAAAAAACTGGACTGGTGTGAGCATCACAGTAATCCATGTGATTTATTCTATCCTGTTCTTTCTCCGGCAGAGTAAGCTCATGCTTTTTAATTATTCTTTCTAAATACTCATCAATCGAAACAGTCGCTACCAATCCCACTTGACTCCTGCCATTCATTATTTCTCTATAGATGTAATAGTTCTCCTCATTATCTTTTATTAACAGCCCTTTTTTAAGCATTCTGTCAAAATTTTCTCTCGCTTTTTCATAAACTATTTCATCGTAAGGATTTATAGAAGGAGCTAAATCTATTTCTGCTCTATCCACATGAAGAAATGAATAAGGATTATCTTTCGCCAAATTCCTCGCTTCCTCGGTATTTACGACGTCATAAGGCAAGGACGCTATTTTATTTGCCAATCCTGGTGCAGGCCTTATTGCCTTAAAGGGTTTTACTGTAGCCATAATAATCCTCCTAAAAATTTATTTCAACTGGTTTCAATGCTTTTATTATATCATATCACTTTATAAATGCAATGTATTAAACTGACACACTCTCTCCACTAAAGTGGAGAGGTTCTTTAAGCGAAGATTGATAGTCTATGCTACCCTTATTCGCTTGGGGTTGCCAAACCCTCTACCCCTATCCAATCTCGGATTCAGGGTTACTCTCTTTAATATGTTCACTGCACCGTTTATATCTGCATTCATTACTGTCCTACACCTACTGCAAACATATAATCCTCTGTATATGCGATTATTCTTCTCCACTATACCGCATACAGAACATGTTTGAGAAGTATATGCTTCTTCTACTTTTTTTGCCTCTATCCCATATTCTCTAGCTTTGTATTTTATCATATCAAACAATCTACCAAATGGTATTTTGTGCAGTTTCTCGTTATTCTTATGTCCTATATCCATATCTCTTATTCCGTCACTCATTCCACCTATTATTATTTTGCTTACTCCGTTCTGCCTCGCCAGTTCTATTATATACCTTGAAACTTTATGTATGTAGTCTTTTACAAAGTTCTTCTCTTTGATTATTAAATTGTGAAGCTTATACGATGTTTTGTATCCTTGTTTTGAAATTACAGATTGGATTCTCGCTTTTTCCTTGGCTAATAATCTTAATCTTGAGATAAGATAACCGCCATCAATAATAAATGTTTCTGGATTTTCTTCTATAACTATTGCTGCAAAATTCTTTATTCCAAAATCTATTCCCATCATTTTTTTATCTGCAGGTTCGACTTCTGGTATATCTTTTTTATAAACGATATGAACAAAATATGTAGTATGTCCATACAAAGTTTTTGGAACAATTTCAATTTCCTGTACAGTATTGAGCGATAGATTTTTCGGTAAATCTATCCATAGATATTTGGACTCAATACCGTACTTTTCTTTTAAATATTGCTTTGTTTGTGTGGACAATGATAGTCTGATTTTGTTATTAATTATTTTTATGCCATTTTTCTTCCATCTTACAGGGATATGCCCGTTTTTGGGTTGATACTTCGGCTTTTTAGTATATCCATCAAAAAAATTCTTCCAAGCTATCTGTAGTTTTTGCAGTATTGCTTGTGCAGATTGTGAATGCAAGTTTTTATACCAGAAATTATCCTTTAAGCACTTTTCTAACTGATTTACTGATATTTCTCTGTTCTGAACAGCGTAGTTTGCGACGTTCCACAGTTTTGATGCTGAGTATGTTAAATGTCCCAATATTATTCTGTGTTCTCTGCTGCAGTGAGAAAGTTGAAATACTATAACTCTTGTTACTTCCATTTTTCTCACCTCCTTCCTGTTTTAACTCTACTTTATTTTATCACATTTTTTACCGCCTTTCATCTCTCAATAAATTGGAAAGCGTTCTCGGCGGATGATCGTAAATTATCTTTTAATCTCACTTCCCGACAAATAATCCCCCGGCTCTACATTAAAATTTATAGTTTTGCCATCACTTACTGCAATTACAGTCCCACATTCATCTGTTCTATATACTATTATTCCTAATGACCTAAGCTTTTTCATTGTTTCTTTGTGGGGATGACCATAGTCATTGTATTTACCGCAAGATATAACAGCATATTTAGGATGTACTGCCTTTAAAAATGCCCACGTAGAAGCTGAAGAACTGCCATGATGCCCAATTTTTAATACGTCAGCTTTTAAATTATATCCTTCACTCAGCATTTCCTTTTCAGATTGTTCACCAGCATCTCCTGTAAACAAAAAAGAGGTATTACCATACGTAATTTTTACTACTGCACTATAATTATTTAAGTCCTCGTAATGGGAACTATTTGGCGCAAGCATTTTTGCAATTATGCCATCTCCAAGGTCAATTACTACTCCTGCTTTTGCAACATTTATCGAAAGTCCTTTTGATTTTGCTGCCTTTAGAACTTCTTCAAATGTCCTTGTTGTCGTCGTTACTTTAGGCATATAAAACTTTCCTATTTTAAAGGTTTTTATAACTTCTACTATACCACCTATGTGGTCATTATGAGGGTGAGTTCCGATAAGTATATCAATTTTATTGATTCCGCGGCTTTTTATGTAATTTTCAACTTCACTGCCCATTTCAGGCGTTCCTGCATCTATTAATATCGTTTTGCCTGATGGAGTTTGTATAAATATACTGTCTCCTTGTCCTACGTCTATATAATTTATTGTTAAACTATCTGTTTCGAATTTTTTAACTGTTTCTTGCTGGCTTTTTGTCCCCTCATCCTGTAAAAGTTGTTGAACTTCATGAGTAGATGTATTGTCAAATATTGTACAGCCTGTCAATATAAATGCAAATAGTATTAATATAAAGGGCAACAGTAATCTCTTCTTGTACATAGCTAAAACCTCTCCTTCAAATTATGCACTTTTTTAACATTTATCCATCTTTATTCATCTTTAAATAAGTCCTTTGCCAAATCTTCAATAGACTACTATCTACAACACAAATTTCATTTTCTTTAGGCATTATTATCGCCTCTTTAAAAAATAATTAATTCTTTTTTCGAATGAACGAAGCCAAAAGACCCTGATTTCATAAGGCTAATTTTTGTTTTGAGCAAAGCGAAAATGAAAAATTACAAAGTGGTGAGGTGGATAAAAAATCATTCATAAAAAATAGTGAACTTATTCTAAATGCCTGCTATAAAAGGAGCATAAGAATAAAAGCATATAAATTATATCACAAAATTTCTGCAAGATGTCACGACGATTATATGCTTCAGTTTAAAACTAAAGGGTAGGCATTCAGAAAAATACCCACCCCAACTCTTGACAAAGAGCCCACAATCAATATTGGTAATTTAAATCCCAAGTTATTCCAAATTTATCAGTAACTTTCGCATATTTAGCATTCCAAAAAGTTTTTTGAAGCTCCATATGTATCTTACCACCCTCTGATAAGGCAGTATAAGCCTTATCAATAGCCTCTTCTGTGTCAAACTCAAGTGTTAAAGATACATTAGTTCCTTTTTCAACCTTCTGTCCCTGGAATGTGTCAGATAAATATAAAATAAATGATTTATGTTCAAGTCTTGCATGCAATATTTTATCCTTATATTCTTCCTTAACTGGCATCTGTGAATCTCCATATCTTATAACATTAGATTTTTCTCCGCCAAATACATCGCTGTAGAAGTTTAATGCTTCTTCTGCATTTCCTTCAAACATTAAATATGGCACAATTTTCTTAATCATTATTTATCCACTCCTTAGTTAATTATACGTTGGCTTGTGCATAATTTAAAAGCCTTCATTTAAGCCATTCCTAGGATGTACTTTTTATTATCATTCCTAAATTTCTTATCTTTTATGTAGGATTTCCTCCCTTATTTATCGAATTATTTCTATTCTTCTATGTTTGAAAATCTTGATCTATCTCCAATGCTGAATTTCCTTCTTCCACCCCCAGCCGTAAAGATTATACTTCATCATTATATTTTCTTTGTCCTCTTGGCATTTTGTAGACACTTCCTCTCTTTATATTTTTATTTTATCCTGTTCGAGTTAAAGTGTCTACAATAATATACTAACACCACAACAAATATAATATAAAAAAGTTGACAAAATGAATATGCATAGTCTAAAATAAAATTGATAATGATTATCATAATCATATAAGGAGGGTTTTTATGTTAGCAGGTATATTAATTACAATCCGCGAAGGACTCGAGGCTTTTTTAGTCATAGGTATACTATTAGGATACCTTACAAAAATCAACCAAAAAAAGTACTTTAAACACGTATGGCTAGGTGCTATTGGTGCTATAGTTTTGAGTGTTGTTATTTCGTTTATATTCCAGGCTTTAAAAATTAGTTTTGAAGGCGAAAGTGCTGAATTATTTGAAATAGTTGTTGCAGCGATAGCCATTATTATCCTTTCATATATGGTTGTCTGGATGCAAAAGCAGAGCAAGAACATCAAAGGTGAGCTTCAAGCAAAGGTTGATGAAGCTTTGTCAAATAATCAGGTATGGGGCATAACGATATTAGCATTTGTAACAGTGATAAGAGAAGGGATAGAAACGGCACTATTCTTAACCGCCTTAAAAGGTGAAGGTTTATTATTAGGATCATTTACAGGGTTATTTATAGCTGCAATAATATCTGTATTATTATACAAAACAACAATAAAATTGAATTTAAGGAAATTCTTTATGATAACTGGCTGGCTTTTGATATTCATTGCAGCAGGTTTAACATCTCATGCAATTCATGCATTAGGAGAATTAGGAATAATACCTCCAATAATTGAAAAAGTATGGAGCCTAGAATGGTTAATTCCAGATGAAAGTTTGTTAGGTAAGTTACTGCACGCGTTTATTGGATACGAAAGCACTCCGTCTTTAATGCAGGTCATTGCGTATAGTGCTTATATATTGATTGTAGGTAAAATGTTTATGAATAGTTCGAAAGGAACCACCTAATACGTAATTTTATGTGAATATATACCTATTTGCGATACAAAATAGCATTAAATTGTGGCGATAGTAAGATGGAAAATAAAAGAAACATCCGGGTAGTTGATGATGAGAAACAGATCATCAATGTACTGAAACCTTGTCTAGAGAAAGAAGGGATATAATGCATTGTTAATTCTCAAATTAGATCTCCAAAGATTTTCAATTATGATGGTATTTTTTAAGGGCATAAAAATATTTTTTCTCAAATTATTACAGCCTGATTAAAAATTTTTTTCGCTTTTTAAGAGCATTACCGCCAAAATATGTTAATATTTGTTACTGGCAATTTGAATTAATTAATGTATAAGCGAAAGCTACTGCTCTCATAAACTGATTTCATTTTCTACCTGGTAAACTTCTTCTTCGTTTATTTCTCTTAGCCTTTTAGAGTATGCGTAGAAGATAGAAACTGTACCATCTCAAAGACGCCGTTTTCTGCGACGCTAAGGTCTAAAACGGCCTCTTGTAGCATTTCCGAAAGAAATACAAAGAAAGGGGGAAAGCGAAAGTTACTCGAAGCAATCTAACTTAAAGGAAATATAATACCATTAATTTTCATTTATTAAGCTGGTAAAGAGTCTAAAACTCTACCGTTTTCTCATATAAGTAATGATTTTATTATAAATAAAATGTATTCCACAACTGAACAAGCAAAGTATGTAACCGATGGTAAGCCAATTCAAATTAAAATATTTTAAAAACTTACATACAAAATCTTAACACGGACATACTTTACCCTAACTTTTGACAAACAACCTAAATAAATTAGGACCTTTACATAATATATAAAACATATTATGTAAAGGTCTCGTCTTTTAAGGTCATAAAATGTCAATAGGAGCAATGTAAGCAAAAATAATGTCAAATTATTTAGCTTATTTTTTTAACATTTTTACTATTTCTGTATATTCGTCTGAAGTAATTTCACCTCGAACGTATCTTAACTTGGCAATTTCTAATGCTTCATTATTAGGATCTGTATCGTGTTTTTTAAAAAAGTTAACATTTCTAATCTGTTTTACTAGCAAGTAAATTACTACACCTATTAAAATTAAGAACAATATATTGGTAAGTCCACCACCGAACCAAGTTCCATAACCGTACGGATAATATCCTCCAAAACAATGACCTAAACCACCCGGTATATATCCTCCAAACATTGTTTTCTCCTCCTCTCTAAATATTTAAATTTTACAAAATACTTTTTAATTTATTATATTCTTCTTCTGTAATTTCGCCTTTAGCCAAGCGTATATCGAGTATTCTTTTTGCTTCGTTTGTTTGGTAATTTTTGTTTTCATGTAAATTATTAATCATTCTTTGCAGGTCACCTGTTTTGTACAAATAAAAGCCAATTGCCAAGATTAATATAAGACACATACTTTTCAACTCCTTTCTATTTATCGAAATAGACTTGTGCAAAATTCAGAAGCCTTAATTTAAGCCATTCTACAGACATACTTTTTTCCTATCACTCTTGAATTTTTTATCTTTTATGTAGGATTTCCCCTCCCATTTGTCGAATTATTATATATA
>Ga0207430_10131_pt1 | contig 32517 bp, 34 predicted proteins | sample YelNatsi3bottle8_FD_187544 | JGI IMG/M metagenome (GOLD analysis project Ga0207430, IMG submission 187544) | Hot spring thermophilic microbial communities from Obsidian Pool, Yellowstone National Park, USA - site 3 bottle 8 (SPAdes) (version 2) | ecosystem: Environmental > Aquatic > Thermal...
AAAAAGAGCAGCTTCGTATTTTTCAATGTTGAGAGAGAAATTCAAGAGAAAAAGATCAGGGTAGTAACTTTTGATATAGGTAGAGAAACTATTAAAATATATTTATAAATATTTAAAGTTTTAATATAATCTATTTATATCTCCTATAAATTTTGGAAGAAGTGACCGAAAATGATAATTAACCGTGTAGAACAAATCCAGATTAACAAAACTCACTATTTATGGGAATACTGCGATACTATCTGTTTTAAAGCAAAAAACTTGTATAACTATGCCAATTACATAATAAGGCAGGAATTTATTAATAATGGTAAATGGATTAGATATAATGCATTAGACAAGTTACTTAAAAATCATGAAACCTATAAAGAATTGCCTGCTCAGACAGCTCAACAGATACTTAAATTATTAGATAGAAGCTGGAAATCGTTTTTTAAAGCTATTAAAGATTGGAGTAAAAACAAAAGTAAATATTTAGGACGACCGAAACTCCCGAAATATAAAAAGAAAGATGGCAGGTCTGTTACTATATTCACCAATCAACAATGCAGGATTAAATCGGGTTATTTAACTTTTCCAAAGACAAAGCTAAAACTTAAAACAAGGGTAGAAGGCAGTTTAAGAGAAGTTCGCATTATCCCAAAGAGGACAGTATATATTATTGAAATTGTTTACCAAAAAGAGATTAATACTATTTCAAAACAACCAAAACGAATCGCAGGAATAGATTTAGGGCTTGATAACTTTGTAACTTTAATAAACAACATAGGCATTAAACCTATTGTTGTTAATGGCAGAGCTATTAAGTCCATAAACCAATACTACAACAAAAAGAAGGCAGAACTCATGAGCTATGTTGGTAGCCGTGGCACAAGTAAAAGAATTGAAAAACTAACTCTGAAACGAAACAACAAAGTTAAAGATTATTTGCATAAGGTAAGCCGTTTTGTAGTTAATTGGTGTAAAGAACATGACATAGATACTATTGTTATTGGCTATAACCAAAACTGGAAACAGGAAATAGAATTAGGTAAAGTAATTAACCAGAACTTTGTCAATATTCCCTACTATCAGTTTTTGCAGATGCTAAAATATAAGTGCGAAGAAGAAAGCATTAATTTAATAGTCATTAAAGAAAGCTATACTAGTGGTTGCAGTTTTCTGGATAACGAAGAAATTTGTAAAGACAACTACAATAAAAGACGCCGAATAGCTCGTGGATTGTTTAAAAGCAATAATGGTATTTTAATTAACGCAGATGTGAATGGTGCTTACAATATCGTCAAAAAAGTATTCCCCGACGCTTTTGCAGAGGGGATAGAGGGTGTGGGGTTACACCCAGTTAGGCTGAATGTAGCCTAACTAAGAATAGTGTTTGTTAATATTTTAAATACTTTTAAACATTTTAAACGCTATTCATAACCTTACATGTCTTACGTTAAAGGTTATATAAGCGCTGAGGAAGCAGAAAGAGTCAGAAATGAAATGAAGGATAAAGGGAGAAAGTTAAGTAAAGGTTCTTTTATGGATGTGGTCAAAAAATACAGTCCGTACTTTTGACGAAAGTTGTTTGAAAATTATAAATTGAAAGGAGTTTTTACTGTGAGAAAAGTAGTTTCGATGATAATTGCTGTCTTATTAATCTTTTTATCTGTTACTTCTTTTGCACAGACAAACGAAGATGAACAACTTCCATATCAGGAATGGATCGACAAAGGCTGGATTAAAAGCGTGTCACCCGACGAAAAGGGGAGAGATAGATTAGGTTGGTATTACATTATGCCCGGGAAAGAAAGAGAAATAATGTATTCGGATGTTCTTAAAAACACGGATAGATTAATAATTATAATAGGTTCTATTATGAGCAGTGAAAAAGCAGGAGTTGAATACTATATAGAGCATGGAAAAAGTGGAGTAAAAATGATGGATATAACCACATTACGTAACAGTGATCAACTTGGTAAAGAATATTATGGAACAGTTAGATATAACCATCCAGACACAATGAAATATGAATTTTGGAGACATTTAGTAACAATAAATCTAATCAGCATAAATGGCAGACCATGGCAGAAAACTCCGTACAAAGATATTCTTCTTGAATGTTTTTACGACAGATGGGAAGGATTAAAAGATCCTGTATATAATAAATATATTATTGAACCTAAATGGAATGGATATACCGATGAATGCATCTACAACTGGGATGGCATAGATGTATGGATAGGTAAAGATGATATTACCGTAAGATATGAACTGAGGGAATTTAAGAAAAAACTCCCTACAAAGGTTATATCGGACAACGGTGTAACGATGATACCCCTCCGTGGGGTAATGGAAGAACTGGGAGCAGCGGTAGAGTATAACCCCAAAACGCAGGAAATAATAATAAAAGATAAAGGCAAAACCGTAAAATTAAAGATAGGCTCCGATACTGCGTTAGTAGACGGTAAGCAGGTAAAAATGCCAAGGAAAGTATATACTAAAAACGGACATACCATGCTGCCGTTGAGGTTTGTATTAGAAAATTTGGATCATGCTGTAGAATATCTAAATGATGGGACAATAATGGTATGGCGGGCAAAATATACAACTCCGCCGACGATTTGAAGGCTTCGGGGAATCCGGGGCCTATTTATTTTTGCATTAATTTTGGGAAGGAGATGGTTCCGCATTGAAAAGAATTGTCGCGGTTTTGCTTCTGTCTGCATATCTGTTATGGGCTTTATGCGTTCCGGGATTAAAGAATGTCTATGCTGCAATAATAGATGATACGGGTGATTTAAACCTTCAAATAGATAGCCCAGTATCCATAAATGAAGATGCACCTGTCCCGAACCCGATAAAATCTATGCCAAACGATAAAAAACTTTATTCCGGCAAATGGAACGTCTTGGTTGACGGCACGCTCGCAGGCCATGACAAATGCGTAAAGCACATTTATACTGGCAGTAAAGCGGAGCAGTACAATTTTGTAAAATACAGCCTTGTCGGGCAGTGGGTCACAGCATTAGGCGGCATTTCATCTTTTGTAAATTCCTACAAAGACCAGCTCAAGATTAACATATCAGGTTCGGACCGCGTATATATCCGTTACCTTGCAGAATTATGTGGTGCCCATGTAACGGGGTATAAAGTGCTCGATGAAAAGGCAGGCAAAGGTGAAGTATATATTTCAACGACAAGACCGCCTTCAGCGAATATATCCGTTTCTCCTACAAATCCAAAGGAAAATGAAAACGTGACGATTACGGTCTCTGGAACGTCGTTCTTTAATTTTTGGGAGACTGCATTGAAAGACGCATTAGGTGTTCAGGATAAAATTGTATATACGGTAGATATAGACGGGCAAAGGGTTATTGACGGCAAGGCTCTGTTAAATAAGCAGGGCTTTTATGAAACGATAACGAGGAAATTCACCGCAGGACAGCATACAATAACTTTGTACAGCAAGGATGCGGTAGATAGATTTACAAGAAAGGATTTCACTTTTACGGTAAGTGCGGCAGCACCGCCTCCTGCCCCTCCTGGAAGCATACAGGCGAGCATAAACCTAACTCTGGATCCGCCATCGCTTAAAGTCGGGACAATGGGGAACGTAAACGCAACCATAGATGCGAGTTCTTCAGTTTCAAGCGGGACTGGACCCTACTCTGCAAGGTTTTGGCTTCAGCTAAACGGACTTGATTTATTAGGTTCAGACGGTACGGCAATAACTGGATTAAGTTCGCTTACTCAGGCAAAATATACAAAGCTGATAAGCAACGCAAAGCCCGGCGATAGGGTATGGGCAAAGGTAAGGATATGGGACGGTAGTATAAACAAAACGTCAGAAGCAGAGACGACAAAAATAATAGGACAGTATGAAAATACGCCTCCGCCTCCCGAAGAAGAGCCCACTCCCCCGCCCGCACCAGAACCCGAACCTCCCGTGGCAGGTATAAATGCCCCTTCCGAAGCAATACAGGGCGAGGATGTAAGGATAAGCTCATCCTCTTATGATTCCGATGGTATAATTGAAGACTATAATTGGCGCATAAATCCGTCAACAGGTGTGGTAGGAACTCTTTCAGGCAAAAGCGGGACTGTATATTTCGATAATGTAGGGACATATACAATAAGGCTTACGGTAACGGACAGCGACGGCTTAAGCGATACAACACAAAAAACGATAGAGATAAAACCTGCGGTGCCGAAAGCGTACTTTGATTATATAGGAACATTAAAAGAAAACAGAAAAGTAGTGTTAGATGCGTCAGGCAGCTATACATCGCCGAAGTATCCCATAGTATGGGATGCAACGGAGTGGGAAATAACACCCGTAAGTGCGGGTTTGACACAGAATGATATAAAAATAATCTCATCTACGGACATGAAAACAAGGACGGTTCTTTTTAAGAAAGCAGGGGATTACAAGGTAAGGGTAAGGGTAAAGAACAGTGCAGGGCATTATTCTGATTGGTATGAAAGAACGATAGCCGTAGCACAAGATTTACCTCCTATAGCAGACTTCTTCGTAATGACTGCCGTATTAAGGGATCCCTCGAACAACAACAGTGCAAAGATAGAACTTATAGATTCTTCCTATTCCCCGGACGGTGACTACATATCGCAGAGGATATGGAGGTATAAATACGACAGCAATAATAACGGCAGTTTTGACGATGAAAATTGGGTTACGCTTGACAGTAACAATAACATAAATCCCGTCCTTTATACGTCACAGGTAGGTAAATATTTATTTGAGCTTTCTATAAAAGAGAGCTTTGGGGAAGAAACTATAAGTGAATTTATTTCCCCTTCGGATTACAGGACAGACGATACTTTAGATAAGCCGATGAATGATAAGACATGCGAAGTTATAAACCTTCAGCCTGTGGTGGATTTTGAGGCATTAAAAAAGTCAAAGGTAGATGTGGTTTTTACTGTAGGGAAAACCGATTCAAGCAAGACACAAAATTTAAACAGCAAAATAAACAGCATTGTGCAGACAAAACTTGCGGCTAATAACATAGATGCACGCATAGAAGCGGTAGAAACTGCGGTAACTTCTACGCAGACGCAGGACCCGTCAACAATATTCTCTAATTGGGTAAGCTTCTACGTTGGCGGTTCGGGCAATCCTCCTTCTGGTGCATGGAGTTACGATGCTTCCCTAAATGCGGTAGTATGCAACATCGGCAGCAGACCGGCAGTTGGATGGTATAACCCAAATGCATTTTCTACAAAAGATTTAACTGTAAACTATAAACTTGGGATTCGCAACGACGGCAGTTACTTTGAACACGGTGAAATGGGCTTCATGTTTAGGATGAAGGATGTCAATAATTACTATGTATATATCATAGATAACCATTCCGCTTGCGGAAATGTTTTTTACGATCAGAGAAGTGTATTAGCAAAGGTTGTCAACAACAGCTTCCAGGTGATAAAAACAGGTGGGTCTTTCCCGTATTTCTACCGTGGGCAAACGTGGAATATAAGAATAGAGGTAAAAGGCAACAATATTAAAATATACAGAGAAGGCATTCTTGACATAGAGTGGACGGACCCAGACACTAATTATTACAGCCATGGAAGCTACGGATTTTACGTATGGGACCAGCCCAGTGCATATTACAAAGACATACAGATTACTACAGAAAGTATAAAAACATTAGATGAAGCATTAAAAACAACAACATGGAGAAATGAAGCGGTGAAATTCTTAGTGAATATAAGCGATATAGAGCTTCCAGAATTAAATGATTCAATAAAACTAAGCAGCATACTTGCAAAAATACTTTCGTCGAATGCGTATTTTATAGGGATTGGAACAGATACAAACAGAACGCAGTATTTAAACTTTATAGCGAAAAATGATAATAGAGGCACATTCATATATAATACAAACATGGACACAGCATTAAACCAGCTTGCGGATTATATAATTAACATTATACAATCCATGCCGAAAGTATTAGACCAATACGTTCTAGTTGGAGAAGAAGTAACATATAACACTTATTACAATGACGCTGAAAATGACCCGAAATACCAAGAAAGATGGATATACCAGCACGACCCGAATTATTTTGAGAACAGCCTTGGGCTTGCAGCATTCAGCGGGCAATACCTATCTTCTCCTGTGACAATTTTCGACAAAGTAGGGAAATATGAAGTGCAGTTTCAGGCAAGGGATAACCCTAAGAATGACGATAGGTTTGACAACTACAGATTATGGAGCTACAAGCCTTTGAGCAATATGTATTTATACGTCCACAGAAGGCCTTTTGCACAGTTTGCTGTATCTATGACACCAAGCGGTTCAAATTACATTGTATCAGTTGACGACCAGAGCTTTGATATTGATCATACATCACTGCCCAACAAAGGCATTCAAGCATGGGAGTGGAAGTGGAAGGAAGTAAACGAAACTGTATGGCATAATGAAAAAATGTCAGGGACATTCCCTGTAGGGAAATCATACCTGATATACCTCAGGGTCCAGGATTTAGAAGGAGCATGGAGTGAGCCAAAGGTACAGGCAATAACGACACAGAATATAAATTTGCCTCCCGTTGCACAGTTTACCGTAAATCCCGCAACACAGGTTGTAAATAAAACAATATTAATAGCGGACCAAAGTTATGACCCCAATGGAGATCCTATCGCAGAACGGCAGTGGAGGGTGCAGAAACCCGATGGGACATGGATAAATTATGGTGGTACGCCACCGACGAATATACCGTCCTTAGGGATTGGAATATATACGATAGAGTTGAAAGTTAGGGATAATCCGAGATTTGGCACTACATTATGGTCTGAGCCTTATACGCAAACTGTAACAATAATACCCGAAAACAGTAAACCTGTTGCAAGATTTACAATCAGTCCTAACCCGATAGTAGCGGACGAACCGTATACGATAAGCGACACGAGTTACGACCCCGATGGCGATCCGATTGTAGCAAGAGAATGGAAGATACAAAAACCTGACGGTAGTTGGGTTACGATTACTCAGTGGATGCCTACTTTTGAAGAGATGGGTTTAGGAGACGATGGAACTTACAGAATTCAGCTTAGAGTTTTGGACGACCCGAGCCGAAGGCATCCATCCCTTACCCCGATGTGGAGCGATCCATACGTTGTGACCATTCAGGTGCAGGGAAGGCTTATAGTTATCGGTAGCTCCAATAAGGCCACGTACAAAGCCGGAGAAGCCATGATACTCTATGCAAGAACTGAAGGGAAAGCTTATCGGGTTGATGCCAGAATGTGGTATCCAAAAAACGAATTCAGTTCCACGAACATAACAACCTTGGTGCCTGATACTCCCCTTTCTTTGCCGCCGCAGGACGTGATGACTTGGCATACGCGGTGTACGAAAGAAGAGGGAAGAGATATCACAGTAATAATACCTCTTAATACGCCGGATGGAAATTACAATGTAGTTTTTACAGCTTATAAACAGCTTTCCGGTGGAGGTACAAAAACAACAACGGACACCATAACGGTAAGGGTAAAGGGCACCATATACGACCATTCGAAGTCGCAGATCATAGGTCCGCGGTTTTAAAAGTGGCCTGCATCGAGCCTTTTAAGGCTCCATGCAGGCTAAAAATTAGGGCACCTTTGCTTTTCGGGGCTTTACGCCCCGGCAAAAGTGCCCTTTTTTAAATTTAGACTTTGCAAGGGATGAAGAAATCCGTTTGTTAGCAGGAAATTTTTGATTTTTTGTAGAATATTAGCAAAAAGGAGGAGCAATATGAATGTTCTTTTAGTAGAGCCAAATTTTGTCTATTCCCAGTACCCGCCTTTAGGTTTGTTGAAATTAGCATCGATATATAGGAAATACGGTTATAACGTTACATTGGTGAGAAAAAATCAAAAGTATAATAATGATTCAATTCCAGATTTAATTTGTATAACAAGTTTATTTACTTATTCATGGAAGGCTGTTATAAACAGCTATAGTTACTATAGGAACAAGTTTAAAAAGAGCCAAATAATTATTGGTGGTATTTATGCTAGTCTTATGCCAGGACATGTTAGAAAATACTGTCCTGATGCAGAAATCTATAAAGGTGTTATTGAAGAAGGAGATTTAATTTTGCCTGCTTGGGATTTAGTGCCAGAATGGAAAAGTAGTATTATTTTTACTTCTAGGGGGTGTCCAAATAAATGTAAATTTTGTGCGGTGAGATGTATTGAACCAGTCTTTAAACCCTTGGATGTAGAAATTAGAAACCTTATTTATCCAGGGCATAACAAAATTATAATTCAGGACAATAACATTCTGGCGGATAAAAATCATTGGGAAAAAATTTATCGACAATTAAAAGAAATCAATTTAAAAGTTGATTTCAATCAAGGTTTGGATGCTTCTCTGATTGATGAAGAAGTGGCTTTTCAGCTTAAAAGTCTTAAAATAGATTATATTAGAATAGCTTATGATAGTACGGCTGATAGAGAATTCGTTAAAAATGCAATTATAAATCTTAAAAAAGTAGGCATAAGAGGAAAAAACATTTTTGTATATACGCTATTTAATTTCGAAGATTCACCAGAAGACTTTTTAAATAGAGTAAAGGATTTAATGGAGTGGGAAGTGGTTGTATACCCGATGAGATATGAACCTAATAATTCTTTAGAAAAAAACAAATATATTGCTCCAAAATGGACAGCAGAGGAATTAGAGATGGTAGCAAAAGCGAGAAGAGTAATTGGATGGGGGGGTGCTTTAGTACCTCATGAAGGATTAAAGAAAAAAATCTTATTTAGTAATAATTTTTATGAGGCATTTGTTTTAAGAGAGGTGAGTTGATGTCTATTGAGTTAGAAGTGAGAAATATCCTTAAAACTGTAAAACAATCTTCTATTGTGATAACGACTTCTTTTGATGAGATGAATGAAGAAGTATTACCAAAAGATCAAGACAAAATAGAGGATGATATAAAGTCGGCAGACGATATATATGATAGTGTTGAAAGTCAAAATTTTGGATATCACAAAAAAAGTATAAGAAAAATCTGCAGATCCGAGCATCATCTGTTTCGGTATTTTATCGATGGAAGTTTAAGAACATATTATGTTGCTGAAATATTAGAAAGTACCGGTTCTTTTCCTTTGATATTTGCGGAAGTTGCTTCTGCTGCCCTGAAAAGAAAAGATGGAGGGGACTTAACACCATTTAGATGTAAAAGTAAATATTATTTTATAATACCAAAAGATTTTTGTTCAGATACGCTTTATAATAAACTCATCTCTCAATGCTCAGGTGAAATCAAGGTGGTAGATAGTGCAGAATATGATAGCAAGAGAAAATCAGACGATCTTCGTGCTAGAGCAGGGGGAAAAGCAAGGCATTTAATGCATGAGCTCGAACTTGAAATTGCAGATGAGGTATTTAATGTAATGGAGAAAGGCAATTTAGTTATAATTGATGGTTCTATTGATAATTCCAAGTTTATACAAGCAGCAAAAGATAAAATGATCGCTCTCACTAAAAGTTTTAGTTTTAAACCCAAATTTACGTTCAATAATCGTAAATATTATAGTGTAGTTGAATTAATACAAGACTTAAATGTTGGTGAAAGAACCACAGTTTTTAAAAAAAGAGGCATAAATCTTATACTTTGGTATGTTAGAATTTTCGAAAAGAAATCAGTTCTAGAACCTTTTCAAGGGGTAGTAAAAATAGAAATGCCTTATTTTGAAGATAGATATTTAACTCCTGTTGAAATAAATGAAATTGATAACATAAGTGGATGCCTTTTATCTGAAGTTTACGTAAATACATATCCATCCTCTAGATGGAGCTCTAATATTTATCCTATAGCAAAAACTGAAGAATATATGAAATCTAAAATGTTTTCTCCACTTTACATAAGGGGAGTGATAAAATGGACATAAATATGGATCCATTTATTAATAATGGTAATACAAATAATAGTCGCGATGATGTGATAGGAAAAGCTTCAATTACGAAGAATCAACCTAATACTGATAGTAAGTTTTCTTTCTGGATAAAAGACGATGTAATAATTAATCCTTTTGATTTCGTTACAGCAGAACAGGTGCGAAATACAAAAACTATTGGATTAGTAGAGACTATATCGGCAATAACAGATTCAGAGTCTCATTTAACAAACTATGTTTCAAATGATTTTGGGAAAGTTGATGTTGAGCCCAATACTAATCGTATCTCGACGAATATAGCTGAGTGTATCGTAATGCACAATACAGGTGTTTATGATGATAATTTCGGTATTCAAAGAAGCATTATGATGCCTGTACCTAATGAAAATCAAATTAGATTTTCATCAATTTCGGAAATAAGTGAGGCACTTGGAATTAACCAGATAAAAGTTGAAGATAGGATTCCGGCTGGGGTTATTTTACAGTCAAATGGCATATCTTTACCACTTTATTTGGATAAAAGATTTATATTAGGTCCTGAGGGAGCACACATAAATATTTCTGGAATTTCTGGACTAGCAACAAAGACTTCATACGCTATGTTTATAATACAGGCAATACTACAAAATACGACGGGTAATAAGCCCGCAGTAATCATATTTAATGTCAAAAAAGATGATTTACTAGGTATTGACGAACCTCCTGCAGAAGATGAAATTAAAGAACTTGATAAAAAATTATATGATATATTAAAAATACAATCGACCCCCTTCCAAAATGTTACATATTTCTTACCAAGAGGACGTTCAGGAGGTCCAAATAGTTTCAAAAAACCTCATAATTATCAAATTTATGCTTTCGCTTTACAGGATTCTATTGAAGAGTTGGATTTATTACTATCGGAAGTCAATGACCCAGAAGGAACAATAGAAAGCATAATTTATAGGATAATAGAAAAGAAAGATGATGTGCTCAAGGATTGTATAAATTGGGAAGACTTATATGGGAATAAATTAGATGAAATAATTAAAGATAAAACTATTCATCCCAAATCTATAGGTAAGTTCAGAAGACATGTTAAAAGGATAACAGGCGGTGGAGGAAGTGGAATTTTCGTTCGTAAACGAAATAATGAAGTACATTTAGTGGAAAAAATAAAATATATAAAAAGTGGTGAGGTTTTCGTAATTGATATTGCTAATTTAAAAAATGAAGAAGAAAAAGGTTTTGTAATCGGTAATGTAATGAAAACAATAAATAATTTATACTTGGACGAAAACGTTGATGATGACGAAAATATGAAAGATAGCACACCAAAATCATTTATAATTTTTATGGATGAATTAAATAAATTTGCTCCTAAAAGTTCAAAGCTATCTTCTGTTGCACGGGAAATAGTTGAAGTGTCTGCCAGAGGAAGAAGTTCTGGATTAATTTTGATTGGAGCTGAACAATTTAAAAGTACAATCAATGTAGAGGTTAATGAAAATTCTTCAACCCATGTTATGGGTAGGACTGGTTCAATGGAATTAAGTTCAGAAGCATATAAGTTTTTGAGTCCAGCACTTAAGAATAACCTTTTGATGCTAAATAAAGGTGAACTTTTAATTTCTCATCCAATATTTCGCCAAGCAGTCAAAATAATATTTCCAAGACCATTTTATAAAACACCCAGAACATAGTGTTGCTTTTAAGTGTGTAGCCCCTGCATCGAGCCTTTTAAGGCTCCATGCAGGCAAAAATTAGGGCACCTTTGCTTTTCGGGGCTTTACGCCCCGGCAAAAGTGCCCTTTATAAGTTCGAAAAGATGTATAAAAATAACAACAACCCCGGCCTCTGGCCGGGTATATTAACGCCTCACGGAAACATCCCGGCGAGGTGGTTGAACTTCTAAAAAAAGCGGTAAAGTATTACAACGAACATTTCGTTACGAGCGGCAAATGTCTGGTAGAATTATTAAGAGAGTTAGAAGATATTTGATTTTTGATGATTACACATAATCGAAAAATAGAAGTTGTGGTATAATATGTTAAAAGGAAAATATCAAATTGAGGTGTTTTGGTGTGTACAGAGTGGAACTGTTGAATAACGAGCTTGAGAGAATGATTAAAGTCTTAGTAAATGAATATCAAGCAGAAAAAATAATACTGTTCGGCTCGTTGGCAGAAGGAAAGGTTCACGACTGGAGCGATATCGACCTTATCGTAATAAAAGAGACGGGTAAACCATTTTACGAAAGGCTGGAGGAAGTTGTTGAAATCGTAAAACCAAATGTAGGAACAGATATTATTGTGTATTCTCCTAAGGAATTAGAAGAAATGAGGGAACGGTTATTTTTTGAAGAAGAAATTCTGAAAAAAGGGAAGGTGATTTATGAAAGAGGAAAATCGGTGGCTTGAGTTTGCTCTGGATGACTTGGATTCCAGCGAAATTATGTATAACGCCGGTAAATATAATATGGTTTGCTTCTTCGCTCATCAAGCTGCTGAAAAAGCTTTGAAAGCGTTTTTGGTAAGCAGGAAACAAAATCCTCCCAGAACACATAACATTGTTGACCTTGTGAACTTATGTGCCGCATACAATGCCTCTTTTTCAGAGATTCTGCCAAAAGCGCGCATATTAAACCAGTTTTATATACCTACGGGGTATCCCACAGCGCTTCCGGGTTCGTTGGCATCGGGGATGCCGGACAATAATACGGCTGAGAGGGCGATAAGTTTTGCAAAAGAAATTGTTTCCTTTTGCCAAAATACGATTTTGGGCCCTGCATAAAAAATGCGGGGCTTTTATTATGGAGGTGGTAAAAATAAGATATGTCCCGGTAATTATATTGTTGGGGTATTTGAGTTATGTGGATTTGAAAAAGAGGGAAGTGCCGGATCATGCGGTACTTGCCCTCTTTATTTATTCTATTTTTTTCTGCAAAAGCTTTAAAGAAAGCCTTATTATCGGCTGTTTAGTTTTCAGCGTTAACATCCTTGCTGCAGTGGTAACAAATGGAGGCGTCGGTGGGGGCGATGTTAAACTGATGAGCGTACTGGCTTTTTATATGGGCAGGGATTTCTTTCTTATGGCTTTTCCTATGTCGGTGCTGCTTGCAGCAGCGCTTATTTATGCGGTGGCAACGGGAAGGGGGATAAAATATTCCGTCCCCCTGGTGCCGTATATCTTTATTTCATATCTATTTACGGAGGTGCTGTTATGGAAGGCATACTGACGGTTTTTGCCGCTTTGGTGAAAAACACGAATAATTTTTATTTTGCCGAATTGGTGAGGGGATACTGCGACAACCGCTGCGTCCTTTGCAGAAAGTGCGAGAATGATAGGGATTTAATAAGGCCGGTAAAGGATTACGAGGCAGACTTTTTAGAAAATTACGTGCTAAATCATCAGGTAAGGGTGGCGGGGCTGTGTGTTAAGGCTGCTGAAAAACTCGGTCTGGAAATTAAAAAAGGATCTCACCTTATCCAGGCGGCACTGCTGCACGATATAGGGAAATTGTCCGTGCCCTTTAATATCCTTTGTAAAAACGGCCCGCTTACTGAAGAGGAGTACGAGATTATTAAGCTCCATGCATGTGAGGGGGCCTTATGGCTTAAAAGGAGGGGATTTCCGAGGGAAGTCGTTGAGACCGTAAGGTACCACCACGAAAGGTACGACGGCAAGGGGTATCCAGAAGGGTTAAGGGGGGAAAACATTCCCTATCTTTCCCGGATCCTTGCCGTATGCGATGCAGCAGATGCCATGATTTACTCGAGGCCTTACGGAAGGTTGCTCGAGGTGGAAGGGGCGGCAGCGGAAATAAAGAGGAACTCCGGAAGCCAATTTGACCCAGAAATTGCGGATGCGGTAACGGTTATATTAAGGGAGGGGGCGGTATACAGTGTTTAAAATCGGACTTGATCTCGGATATGGATATGTGAAGGGAGTAAACGAGGCCGGTAAAGTTGCGGTATTTCCTTCGCTTGTAGGAAATGCGTATGAAAGGCCTTTGAAAAGCTTATTTGAATATAATCAGGAAAAAGTGATGGATAACATGCATCTTGTGCTTATGAATGGCGAAAAACTGGAGTTTTTTATTGGAGAGTTGGCCAGGAGGGAAAGCAGGAATGTTTCGTATGCTTTTGATCAAAACAAGATAAATCATCCAAACACCAGGGCGCTTCTTGCTGCAGCATCAATTCTTTTGTTTCCTGCAGAGGATTTACCTGTTCATCTGGTTACCGGACTTCCCCTTGAGGAATACATCCATAAAAAAGACGAGTTTAAAGAGATGTTAAAGGGATATAAGGTTTTGGCATGTTTTAAAGGAGATGAGAGGGTAAAGGTAGTAAAATTTGACAAAATCACTATATTTCCTCAGGCCGCCGGGGCCGTTTATTACGCTATCTGGGGAGATCTGCAGAATTACCTTATTAAGGGAAGCTACTTAGGGTTGATAGATATAGGTTTTAAGACTACGGATTTTATTGTTTTTCTTGTGGATAATCGGCTGGTGCTGAGGGAGGATCTTTCGGGGACTATTGATGTAGGGATATCGTCACTTTACAATATGGCCGATAAACTTTTTACACAAAAGACCGGTGGTAAGCTGGATGTGCCCGAGCTTATACGCCTTATTTGCGACAACAGGATATTTTTTCGCGGCAGAGAATTGGATTTTTCAAAAGAACTGAAAGCTAAAAAAGCTGAAATAGCTCAGGTAATAAAAGACCGGCTCAAAGCCGTATGGGGAAATAAGCTGGACTTTTTCAATACCGTATTCCTTGCGGGAGGTGGTGCAAAAGACCTGCAGGAATTTTTGATGGATGTATATGAAAATACGGTAGTGGTTAAGGACCCCCAGCTTGCAAATGCAAAAGGCTTTTTAAAGGTAGCGGAGCTGGAGGAAAAGAGGGTGGCTAAATGACTTATAAGGCTTTATACAATCCTTACGAAAATGCGTGGAATTTAATGAAGCAGATGGTCGAAGAATATTCGAGGGAGAAAAGATACCTTACCGTCAGGGAGATAAACTACATTATCCGCTTTTGCGAAAAGGGCTTACCCATGTTTACAGTAATAAGCCGGGAAAATAGTGAAACATAAATATGTTTACACCTTCAAAACCAGTAATATAAAGTGTTTTAAGGCAATAAATTTGAATTTTGTATTACATTTTTTACCCCTGTAATTTTAAGTATGTAATACAAATATAAGATTTTGAGCCTTCAAATGCAGAAAATACAAGCCTTTAATGGTGTTTACACAAAAATAATATAATATGTTTACGCCCTCAAAAGCTTTATTTTTGTGGTTAAAAAGCGAATTAAATTGAATTTTGTATTACAACGTAAATCGGATGCCGGAATAGGATGTAATACATTTTGCATTTTTACAGTGTTCAATGTCTTGCAAAACGAGGGCTTGAAGGCGTAAACATATTGGGAGTGAACAGCTTTGAGAATTTTTAGTTTCAGGCTCGGGAAGGGAGATAAAGATATCGAAAGGCTACTTGAAGGCATCGATGGGAAGGAAAGGAGTGGATATATAAAAAATGCGCTGAGATTTTACAGAGATTTCGGAGAAAAGCTGGACAGGATGGAAGCTCTGCTTGAAAAGATAGGCTCCCGAGAAGGCAGTTTTTCAGCATGTCAAAAAGAGGAGGTGCCAGAAAACTTTAACGGCCAAGCAGAAAAGATGCTTATGGAAAGCTTAAGCGACATCCTTTCTTTCTGAGCAAAAAAAAAGGCCTGTGGATATGCCGGGACTGACGGCCCCGGGGACATCCCGTCGGGATGCCCTCCGGTTCCATGGAAAACCCCGATGGGGGTTTTCCACAGTCCCTTGGATAAGTCTTTGATTATTTCTGACTTATCCACATATCCACAGCCCTACTGAATATTTATTCATTTCCACGGATAATTTATAGCTTTTCTTTTAAATGCAGGATAAGGTGCACGGCACACGACACGGACACACAACAGGCAGAGCCTGTTGGTTTCTGTGTTTATAAGCGCTGTACTTTGCACAGTTTTTTAGATATTTAAACATCAAAAAAGCGGTGCAAGGTTGGTTTATATATTGATGTTATTTTATTCGTACGCAACGCTTTTAAGCGGTTTACCAGAAAGGAGGTATATTTTTGAAGAAATTAACAGTTTATCTTTCAGAAAATACCTACGATATCCTAAACAATCTATCTTCTAAAAGAAAAGAATCCATGTCATTAATCGCAAGAAATATTCTCGAAAAAGGATTGACTGAAGAATCGGCAAGAGACGGAATAGACGTGGTAACGGATGCTGTAAGAAGGGCCCTACGCGACGTCCTAAAACCCACAGAAGACCGCTTAGCTAAGCTCACAGCCAAAGCGGCGGTAGCCGCTGCCACTGCAATGTATCTCAATACTCAATGTATTGCAGACTTAGGGAAGAATAATGCACTGGAGCTTTATCAGATGGCCCGCACTAAGGCTGTAGCATACTTAAAAGAAAAGGATGAAGAAGAATGAGCCGCTCGCCATTTGTAATGAAAGTAGCCTTCTATCAACCTTCGCATAAGAATCAAGCAAAAAACGTCGCCCACATCCAATATATCGCTACAAGGCCGGGCGCAGATAGAGGCGAACTTAATATAGGCGACGAAATTGAAGTGGATCCTGATACACCTGCCGGCCACGCAAAATATATGGACGAAAGACCCGGCAGCCACGGGCTGTTCGGCCCAGAAAAAGGCACACCCAATCTGAAGGAAGTCCAGCGGGAACTTAAAAATCACAACGGTATTGTCTGGAGAATGGTCCTTTCCTTAAAAGAAGAGGATGCTGTTAGGCTCGGATATACATCAAGAGAGTCTTGGGAAAGAGCCCTCAGGGCTGCGATGCCTGAAGCTGCCGCTAAAATGGGCATTCGAGAGTCGAATCTGAAATGGACTGCTGCCTTCCATCAGGCCCAGGGACACCCCCACGTCCATATTGTTATGTGGGAAAAGACACCCCAGCGCACAAGGGGTGTCCTTTCTTTTGGAGAACGAAGGGACCTACGCAGAGTATTTGTCCGTGAAATATTTGCAGAAGAAAGGCTCACCCTTACAGCGGAAAAATCAGCGATTAGAGACCTGATTAGAGAAACGGCAAGAAAAGATATTTTAAATCTTATAAAAGAAGTTAAAAAAGCGAGGGTGGAGATAAGAGCTTTTTCCGGTCAGGCGGTGGGACTTTCCCCTATACTATCCAATCAAAACAGAGAAGAACTGCTAAAACATCTTAAAGAGCTTTCAAGTATAATGCCGAAGAAAGGCCGCATCGCCCTTGAATATATGCCTTCAGAAGTTAAAGAAAAGGCAAGGGAAATCTCTGATTGGATATTAAAACAACCCGGATTTTTCAAATCAATTGAAAGATATAAAGATTTGTCAAAGGAATTAACAAGCTACCACACATCTAATCCCGAAGCTTTAGAGAAAGCAGCAGAAAAAGCCTACGAGGATATACAGAAAAGAATGTCGCAGATTGTACTTAAAGGGGCAGCGGCGCTGCAGGAAGAAAAATCGGTCGATGTAACAAGGCTTACCAATTCAGTATGGCGTTCAGCATGGAGGGCACTGGAAAGGGAAAGGCTCAGGGCCGAGGCTCAGGCCCTAATTGCGGCAGAAATAGAAATGCAGAGGAAAAGGCAAGAGTCTGAAAGGAGTGAAAAGGCCCGTGAAGTTTAGAATTACTGTGGCTATTTTAATACTCCTCCTCGACCTTTTCTTTGCACCGATTTTATGCAGTTTACCTATTTATGCAAAGAATTATGGACTGCAAAAAGGTTTTGAGATTTGGAGAGCCTCCGTAAAAGAAAACCCCTTATCGGGGGTATTTTTATTAAAGGAAGAAAAAGCCCGCGCGCCATGGCTCTGGCTCCAGCCCTCTGTCGCCGCAGCAGTGCTTTCAATATTCTTTCCTATTTACGGGCGTAGGAAAAGAAAAAGTGATGAAATGGGCCTGCCTGAGGCAGCAGGTAGAGGCCAGCACGGCACAGCAATGTGGAGGACAAGAAAAGAATTATCAAAAACGCTGACAATATGGAAAATCAAAAACAACAACCCACCGAAAGGGGGCTTTGTAGTAGGTGCAGAAGTCGGCAGGGGTTTTAAAGCGTGGCTAGACACAGGAGACACCCACTGCCTGGTCATAGGGGCGACAAGAAGCGGCAAATCAAGGAGAATAATACTTCCAACCATATGGACTCTTGCAAAAGCTGGAGAAAGTATGATTGTATCCGACCCAAAAGGAGAACTGCACAGATATTCAGCAGAATATTTAAAAAGGCTTGGATATAAGGTAATCCTTATAGACTTAAGAAATCCATACAGAGGAAATCAGTGGAATCCTGTTTTATCTGTAGCATCTGCTCTTGAAATTGGTGATTATTCTACAGCAAGTCAGAATGCATGGGACATTGCAAATATAATATCCAATCAGCAGCCGCACGTTGGAGTAGACCCAATTTGGCCTCAGTCACAGGAAAGCTTAACGGCTGCGCTAATTTTGGCCGTTGCTTCTTCTGCGCCATATGAAGCAAAGCATATAGGAAGTGTATATGAAACACTCCATCGTTTAGGTACAAATGGAGGAGGACTGCTGGACAAATATTTTAAATCACTGCCTTATAACCATCCTGCAGTTTCAGCCTATGGAGTTGCAGCTCTATCAGAAGATAGATTAAGAAGCTCAATATTTACTGGAACAGCAGCGCAACTGAGGCTGTGGAGTGACCCTGCAGTTGTTTATCTTACTTCAAAACAGGACCATAATTTAGATGATGTAGGAAAAGAAAAAGCAGCAGTATTTATAGTAATCCCAGATGAGCGAGAAACACGAAATGTATTAGCATCACTATATATTTCACAGGCTTATCAGTCCTTAGTTGACCTTGCAAATAAAAACGGAGGAAGGCTTCCTCAAAGAGTTAATTTTGTTTTAGACGAATTTGGGAATCTACCTCCAATCCCCGACTTTGATAAAAAAATCACTGTTGCAGCAGGGCGCAATATTAGGTTTTTGTTGGCTGTTCAGGACATATCGATGATTAAGGCAAAGTATAAGGAACTTTCCCAGACAATCACAGGAAACTGCGCCACATGGGTGTATATACTCACAACAGATCCGGAAACGGCAAAGATAATAAGCATAAAGACCGGGCAGTATACGGTAAGGACTGAAAGCTATTCGTCTCAGGTGCGGCATACCGACTATAGCCACAGCACTACCGAAGGCCTCACAGGGAGGCCGCTTTTACTCCCTGACGAAGTGCTCAGGTGGCCGCAAGATAAAGCCCTAATTCTACAGGGAAGGTGCAATCCGGTACAGCTTCCTTTGCCAGACTTATCAAAATGGCCTGCAGCAAAGGATTTGACACCATTTTATAATTCGGAAGAAAAGAATAAGGAGGTGGTCACTGCCCCACCGGTCTGGACCCCCGGTGCTCCTGTGGGCGAGGCAGAGAGGAAATCTGAAACTACAAGCCGGGGAAACGAAAACTTAATATTAAAACTAAGGTAAGGAGGAGATCTTATGCCTACTTTTATATCCGGAGCATCTAATTTATTAAACGACGTCTTAACATGGATCCTCTACATCATCCCTGCGGCCAGCGGTGCGGCCGTAGGCTACCATGCCTTAATGAAGCAGATGGGGGACGGCGACCCGTCTGTCACTGCCGCGCACAACAGGTCAATAAGAAACGTGCTGGTCGGCGGTGCCATAGGCATGAGTGCGGCATCGCTGGTTAAGGTATTTCTCTCCTACTTTAAGTAATTTTTTAAAGAAGGGAGCTTTTAGGCTCCCTTTCTTTTATAAGAAAAAGGAAGGGGAAAATCATGTCGATTATTTCTAATCTGATTAATAATGCGATTATAGACTTTTTTACAGGGCTTGTCGACTCGGCATTAAGCATCTTTGCCGCTTTTGCAGGAAACGAAATGGCGGCTGCACTGCAGATCCTTCAGACACCTTATATTCAAAATGCAGTAGTTTTATCGAGGGCTTTAGCGGGCACTCTTTTGGGAGTAAAAGTTGCAGCAGAAGCCTTTAAGACGTATATCTTATACAGCTCAGGAGACCCTGGGGCTGAACCTTTAAACCTTTTAAGACGTGCGGCTTTTTCTGCTTTTATGGTAGGAGCAGGCCCGTGGGCAGTAGAAAATGTATACAAATTCGGAAACGACATCGCAAAAGCCGTCGCTATGCTGCCTTCGACAAGCGTCGACACCAATCCCCTCGTACCAATTTTCAGAAACACAGTTTTTTCAGTGCCAATCAGTTCCTCAATAGCCCTCATTATTACAGCAGTTATTTCGATAATAATATGGGCGCTGATACTTATTCAGACCTGCATAAGGGCGGTGGAGATTGCTTTCCTCGCGGTTTCGGGACCGATAATGGCTGTCGGCCTTACTCGTCCCGACGAAGGAGTGTGGTCAGTATGGTGGAGGGAGCTTATAGTCCTTTCCCTTTCCCAGGCGGTGCAGACTTTCATGATCCGCGGATTCCTTTCCACAGCGGCAAATATGTTTTTTTCATCGCCGATGCTCAATATGCTGATGCTGATAGGCTGGCTCTGGGTGGCGTTTAAGACACCTTCCGTGCTTCGGCAGTTTGCCTATCATTCCGGAATGGGTTCGGCCATAGGCCACACCGGACAGACGGCAGGAAGCATGTATATTCTTAAGAAAATGATGATGAGGGGATGATAATAAGTGTATCAAGTACCGAAAAATATATCTGCCAAGTTTGAGTTTTTCCCGGGTTTTGGGTGGAAGGAGCTGTTCTTTGTCTTAGCAGGCCTTCTGACCGGCTTTTTGTTATATCTGCTTTTAAGTATTTTCATTAAATCTCCTGTAACATATTTGGCAATTTTCGTCCCAGCAGGGTTTGCGTATTTCTTATCAGTACCGGGCCCGGACGGGAACAGTGTGATAAATCTCATCAAATACTATCTTAGATGGAGCAAAAGACAGAAAAGATTCCTATATGGGAGGGATTCTTAATGTTTAAAAATATCTTCTTATCTAAAGGCAAAACATCGAAGTCAGATAAAAACAAATTAGAAGAGAAGAAAAAAACCGTCCAGGAATGGCTGCCCTTTGTCGACATTGCGGAGAACTTCATTAAACTTAAAGACGGACGTCATGTAAGCGTTTTAAAAGTTGGGCCGCTTAATATAGGATTAAAAAGTGAAAATGAAAAAAAGAGGATAATACACTCAGTATTCGAAGCAATTAATGGCCTAAAAGAGCCCATCCAAATATTTTCCATAGGGAGGCCCGTAGACCTCGACCATTACATACATTCCTTACAGGCAAAATCGAAAGAAGAAATAAACATCACAAAGAAAAGACTCCTTCAAGAGTATTTGAAGTACACGGCATCTATTGCTGCTGGAGGTGAGGCAATAGAGAGGCGGTTTTTTATCATGCTTTCCGGGAAGGAAAAAGAGGAATTAAAGGCAAAGAGCCAAGAGATTGCAATCAATCTTGAAAAGTCTGGATTAAGAGTGGAAATGTGCACCGATCAAGATATTATTGACCTTCTCTTTTGCTTCTTTCATCCTTCACAGGCAGCTTTTGAGAGACCTCCGGCATTTGCCGGTCCGTATCTTCCGCCGATATATTCTTGATGGAGGTGGCAGAACGTGAAGAAAAGGCAGGATACAGCAGTTATTACGGGGCTTATGGATATGCTCTCTCCGCAGGCCCTTGAATTTAACGCACGCCAGCTCACATTTAACGACCAGCTCGCGAGGATAATGGTCATTTCTGGATATCCTCCTAAGGTTAATGCAGCCTGGCTTTCGAGGATTGCCTCAATGCCGGGTGTAGTATGCTCCGTTCATATAGAACCTACGGACCCCACAAACTTAGTATTGAGCATAAATAAGGCTATAGGTGAATATGCCGGAAGGCTGGAGATGGGCGGGAATGCCTTAAATGTCCAAAGGACGGAACAGGCGCTCAAGGACGCGCAGGACCTCCTGAGAAAAATAGACCAGGAACAACAGCAGGTTTTCTATGTCACTGTGGTATTAATGGTACTTGCTCCGGACCAGCAAACTCTGGACCGCAGGACAAGGCAGGTTGAAGCTGCCCTTGCCGCTTCCGGCATGAGGGGAAGGGCTCTTGTTTTCCGGCAGGAGGACGGGCTGAAAGCAGCAGGCCCCTTTAGCATAATGCCTGACGAAGTGAAAAAAGCAGGGGCAAGGAATATGCCTGCAGAAACAGTTGCCGCTTCTTTCCCGTTTACTGCTTCTGGAATAAACGACGGAAGCGGAATAGTCATGGGGAAGGATAAGGATGGAGGGCTTGTCATTGTAGATATCTGGAAACGCGGAGGTGACAGGACAAATTCCAACTGGACTATCTTAGCAAAGCCGGGAGCAGGCAAAAGCTTTGCCGCAAAAATGAAGCTTTTGAGGGAATATATACAGGGAAGCAGGGTTATAATTATCGATCCTGAGCGGGAGTATAAAGAGATGTGCAGGATGCTGGGCGGTGCGTGGGTCAACTGTGCCGGCGGCGAAGGGAGGATAAACCCCCTTCAGGTGCGTTTAAGGCCGGTGGGCGAGGACGAAGAAGGCGGCAGTTTACATCAAAGCCCACTTGCCCTACATATCCAGACCCTCAGGACATTCTTCAGCCTCTACCTTCGCGACCTTACGGATATAGAGAAAGCAGCATTGGAAGATGCACTGGTAGAGGTATACCGAATCGCCGGAATAACTTGGGATACCAACCCGGGAGATATCCCTTCGGGTAAGTGGCCGACGACGAAAGAGCTTTACGAGTACTGCGTTGGACGGGCAAAATCAGATCCTGAAAATTATGGAAGGCTTTCTGTGCTTTTAAAAAGGTGTGCCGAAGGTGCCGATGCCAATCTCTGGGCTGGCCCAAGCACGGCAAAAGCGGAGTCGGACCTTATAGTGCTCGACGTCCACGACCTCCAGAATGCAGACGAGGGTGTTAAAAAAGCCCAGTATTTCAACGTCCTTTCTTTTGCATGGAACATCATCGAAAGAGACCGGCAGGAAAGGACAATTCTCGTTGTAGATGAAGCATGGCTTTTGGTAGATCCCCAAACGCCTCAAGCCCTGGCCTTCCTGCGCGATACTTCCAAGCGCATCAGGAAGTATATGGGGAGCCTCGTGGTTATAAGCCAGAACGTAATAGATTTTCTGGCTCCTGAAGTGCAGAGATACGGCCAGGCACTTCTCGATAACCCAACTTACAAACTCCTGCTGGCGCAGGGCGAGAAGGACTTGGAGGCTATTTCAAGCCTCATGAACCTTTCCGAGGCTGAACATGACTTACTGGCGACGGCAAAAAGAGGCGAGGGCCTCCTGGTGGCAGGCTCGCAGAGGATCCACATCAAGATCGAAGCTGCCCCCTACGAGATGCAGTATCTTACCGGAGGAGGGAGCTGATGTATTTGATTGGGAAATTGATTTTATCCTTTTTGCCGGAACCGGAGAACGTCATTAAATTCCTGATTGTCTTCTTTTTTATACCAAGTTTATTGCTCATCCTTTTTTTTGCTGGGCCCATAACTGCATACGAAAGGGTCCCGCTTGCTTCTCCGGGCCAGATCAAAATTTACGTCGATGCTGCTAAGAAGATTAGCGAAAGTACTAAAAACCCATACAGTGAAGGGGTTGAGATTGATTGGAGGCCTTTGGTTGCCATTGATGCGGTAAGATTTGGGCAGGATTTCAGCAAAGTTTCGCCTACCAAAGCTGAAATGCTGGCTGAAATGTTTATAGAAAAGACGGGTGAGATAGAGGTAGAAGAAGGAGCCCCACCGGTATTAAGGACATACCCTGTATATAGACTTAGGAGTTTGAATGAGGTGCTGGATAAACTCGGCTTTACGGGTGAAAAAAAAGAAAAGGTCGATGAATTTTTGAGCATCGACCTTTCATCACTTCTTGATGTCGGCACCGGTGTACCGCCCGGCTGGACTCCTATTGAAGGTATTTTAAAATGGCCGCTTCCCGGCATTTACAGCATTACTTCGGGATTCGGCCCGAGGATTGACCCTGTCTACGGCACGGACAGTTTTCACAAAGGTATTGATATCTCTGCTGCTTTAGGCACTCCGGTAGTGGCTTCTGCTAACGGCAGAGTGGCCTATACAGGATGGTGCGGTGATTACGGAATTGTAGTTTTTATTTGGCACGAGAACGGCATAGAGACTAGATATGCCCACCTTTCAGGCACAACGGTAAGACCGATGCAGGAAGTTAAGGCCGGGGAAATTATAGGATATACAGGGTCGACGGGAAAGAGCACCGGCCCGCACCTACATTTTGAAGTCAGGGTCGGCGGAAAAGCCGTAAACCCCATCGAATTTTTTGATTGATTCGGAGGGATGTAAATGGATAGACTTTATTCAATTTTGAGGCCTTACGACAGATGGTATAATGAAGGAGAGGAAAAAAATTTGGAAGCAAAAAAGGCCCTAAAGGATTTTTACAATGAATTAAAGAAGTTAAAGCCTTCTAGAAAGTATGAAAAGAATATGCTGCATTTATCGTATATTCCCTACCTTGTCAGGATTAAAAAAGCTCTTAATGAAAAGAAGTATATGAGAGCGTGCAATGAACTTATTTCTTTAATGCATTACGAACCTTTCCTTCAGGGAAGGATTTATTACAATATTCTCAATCTCTTGGGGAAAGAGGTGATGGAAGATTATACTTGAGAGGTTTATAAAAAAAGTAATGAAAAGAAAAGTTTTTCTGGATAAAATAGAGCGAGCCTGCGAGTTTAAATATGCCCTTGAGTTTGCCCATCAGGCCTTAAAAGCAGAAAATACAAAGGAAGATAAGCTTCTAATATTGGATTTTATGATTGATGTTATCAAGGAAGATTTAAAATACGATTTCCTCACGGATATCTTTTATCGGGAAGAATATTTTGAGAAAGGAGTAAGGATTCCACCGCCTTTCCCCTATTCTTATTACGATGAATCGGGCAGGAGGATATCCATTTTTGAAAAGAAAATTGGGACAAAAAAAGTGGATTTGGCCAAAGAATGTGTTTTAGTTTTTCCGTGGCATAGGGAAAGGATGAGAGAAAGTATTAAAAATATAGGGAGCAACGAATTTATATATGATAAATATAATCATTATGCTTATTGTTTTTCACCTGTGGGTATATGTTTTGTATATAATGGGATGCATTCTACTGCCGCAGGAATAGGATTTAAAAAAGGATATATTGAAGCTCCTGAATACGATGTAACAGGACTTTTTGAGCATGTCAATACGGACGGGTTATATTGGTACAACAGCAACAACAACTCAAAGCTGATAGATGAACTGCTTGATTTCCGTATTGGAATTATCTTTGAGCTTTCGAAATTGAAATACCAAATAGAAAGAAAATATTAAATATGATAAGCACTTCTGCACTGAGCCTGCAGAGGTGCTTTTAATTTTAATGGAGGGTTAAAAAATGGATGCATTGGAGAAATACGAAGAGGATGTCAAGCTATACGGCGCTTTCCTGGACGCCGCAAGGATTGCAGAAGAAAAGGCAAAGATTTCAAGACAAGAGTTGCTTTTAATAGATTCTGATAATCCTATATTGAAACTATCTATGAGAGAATACGCACTATTAAAATCTCACCCAATTTTAATGCTTGCAGAAATTTTTTTCGGAAAAGGAGAAGATCCGGGTAGAAAAAACATCTCTCCGCAGATGGCCTTTCTTGCGGCGTCTGTAGCTGTTGGACAGGGATACAGCGTAGACAGGGTTTTAACGGTGCTGGAAAGGCTTTTTGCGAGAGAGCTGGAAAGGAGGGTATGAATTTTTGCTTATATCAGTAATTCTCACAAAGCAAAGATCGGAACTAGTAATTGAAGCTGCAAAAGACCTGGGAGAAATTATCTTTAAGCAGGTAGGAACGCTGGACTCTCAGGGAATAAAAGATGTATTGAATTCTGCATCGAGGGTGGCGTCCGATGTCCTCATTCTTGACCTGGATATTGGGGTTGGAAGGGATATTGCGGCCGCACTCCAAAGTTTTAGAATAGCAAGGCCTCATACGAGAATTATCATTCTTGCACCGGACCGGGAGCCTGGAGATGTGACAGTATCTTCCTTAGTAGGATTAGGCATATACGATATTATTTCAGGACCAAAAGATTCTGATTGGGGGGAATTGGTCAAGAACGCCCTAACCGGCCGGCCTGCTACATACGCACAGGCAGCCAGGTGGCATACTGGGCAGTTTTTAGACGCTATATCTGCAAAGGGACGGGTTATCATCGAAGAGAGGCCGGCCGGCGTCGTCACTATAGCGGTAGCCGGTATTGCACACGGCCTTGGATGCACTCATACTTCACTTTCTATAGCTTCATTTCTTGCACGTTTAGGATATTCTACAGCAATTATAGAAGACTCTCAAAAGCCTTCTTTTGATTTTTTATGTAATATCATGAAGGCAAAAAAAGGAAGGGTTGAGGGTTCTTTTATAATTAATGGATTGGATATTTTCCCTTTAAGCAAAAACTTAGATGATATTGATAATATTACCAATTTCGATAAGCTTATCGGAAAGATTAAGGCGGGGCGGTACGAATATATAGTCCGCGATCTTGGGGTATTGGACTCTTTAAGAGCTAGAGAACTTTACAGGGCTGATTCGGCTTTTGTTGTAGCCTCGGCAGCAAAATGGAGGTGGAATGAACTTATTGAAAGTAAACCGGGCGATTATAAATCCATGGGCATTATTCTTTTCCCCCTGGCTTCAAATGATGATGTTGAGGACCTTTCTTTTTATGCAGGGGTAAGGGGGGTAGCCCTGCCGTTTTCTCCAAATCCACTTTCAGGAAACAATGATAAACTCTATTATGAACTGCTGGCTCCCATCCTTCCGCAGAAAAAGTCCAAGAAATCTTTTTTAAAACTTTTACTATTTTAAAACACCGGCCCTGCATGGAGCCCGCAAGAGGCTCGATGCAGGGCGTAAATTTTTGGCACTTCCGCCTTTCGGGGCTTACACCCTAACAGAAGTATCCTTTAAAAAATTATTAAGCAACATTATTAATATATTATTATTCCATAAATACAAAAAAAGTCATTCAGGGAAAAGGAAGAATAAAAAAAATATCGAATTAATATTATTGTACACAGTTAAGGAGGGTCATTTTTAGTGGAAAAAAAGGATTTTAGGATAAGAAGATTCGATTTAGACTTTGAAGATTATAAAGCAAGAGAAGGAAGATATAAAATTCACGATTATCCAGCTATGTTGCATTATAAAGTTGTTGAAAAATTAATTTCAGAATATGGTAAAGGAGCAACTATTTTATATGATCCTTTTTGCGGTAGTGGTGTAAGTTTAGTAGAAGGATTAAAGCAAGGGAAAAAAGTTATTGGGACAGATATAAACCCACTGGCTCTACTTATTGCAGATGTAAGAACACAAAATTTATGTTATGATGAACTTATAGAAGTTTTGGCAAAAATTAAAAATTTATTCAGTAATGTTGCTGCAGATATTCCAAGAGTTAAAAACCTCAATTATTGGTTTAAAGATAATGTTATAAATGATCTTGGAAAACTAAGAAGTGTAATAAAATTATTCTGTAATGAACATTTTTATAAATTTCTTCTTGTTGTATTTTCTCAAACGGTAAGGAATGTTTCTAATAATAGAAGAGGGGAATTTAAAAGATATCGAATAAATCAGAAAAAGTTGGAAAGTTACAATCCTATAGTATTTCAAGAATTCGAAAAAATATATTTAGAATTTGCAGAGGTTTTTTATAATGATTCTATTAAAATGTTAGGTGAAAAAATATTATTATTAAAAGATGTAAGGACTAACATAGAATTTAATGCGGATTTTATTATTACTTCTCCACCGTATGGAGACTCTAAAACTACTGTTGCTTATGGTGAGTTTTCAAGTTTTAGCCTCGACTGGTTAATAGATTTAAATCCTTATGGTAATCCTTGTGAAAACATCGATAAATTAAGTCTTGGAGGAAAAAATTCTAAAAACATTTCAATGGAAATTAATTCTCATGTTAAGGAAATTAATGATAAACTTTGTTATATTGATAAAAATAGAGCGAAAAAGATTATTTCTTATTTTGATGATTTATTTTTGGCTTGCGAAAATATAAGCAAAATACTTTTGGGAAAAGCAAAAGTTATTTTTGTAGTAGGAAATCGTAAAGTAAAAGGGATAGAGATACCTACTGATATAATAATTAAGGAATATTTTGAAGCATTAGGGATGAAGCATATAAATACATTTGTCCGTAAGATAAGTAATAAACGGATGCCATTGTTAAACTCTCCTACAAACAAATCAGGAGAGGTCCAGGAAACTATGGCATATGAGTATATTGTAATAATGGAGAAGATAGCATGAGGATTAATGAATTACAAATAAACCTTAAAAAATTAAAAGAGAACGGTTATGTAAAAACATTACGTGAAGGTTCAACTGGGATCGGATATACCTTTGAAAGTATGATGGGTGTTTCGGAAAATAATATACCAATACCTGATATCGGTGGAAGACTTGAAATTAAAACTACTCGTAGAGATTCTAATTCACTAATTACATTATTTACTTTTAACAGAGGAATTTGGCGAATAAAACAAAAAGAACTAATTGAAAAGTACGGATATATTGATAGTAAGGGAAGATTAGCCTTAAAAAGAACATTGTCACTTGGTAGTAATGGAAATTTAGTACTAAAACTGAATGAAGAAAAATTGGCAATTTATCTTCTTGAAGATTACTTAGATGAAGAAGGCATATTAGAGGAAAAAGCGATAGCTATTTGGGATCTATTTGTAATAATTGGAAAATTTATGAGCAAAATGGGGAAGGTTTTATATGTGATAGCGGATAGAAAAATAGAGGATGGAGAAGAATACTTTTGGTATAACGAAGCTTATATTTTAAGCGATCCATCACCAAAAAAATTTTTAGATGCTTTTAAAAATTTATTAGTTTGTATAGATTTAAGAATGCATCTAAAAGAGCAAGGTGGTGTTAGAAATAGAGGAACTGCATTTAGAGTAGTTGAAAATAAGTTACCAGAACTATATGAAAAAATACAAAGAATAATTTAATTTAAGAAACTAAGAGATATAATTCTATAATTAGAATAAATTTTTATTTAAATTTTACGTTGTAAGCTATGATTCTATAAGAATTTTAGACAATATAAGGCTTCCGGTAAAAACCGGGAGCAATTAATTTATCTGGAACGGATATCAAATTTGCTCAAAGAATTGCTGTAATGCAAATATGTAATGCAAATAAAAATGTATAATGAATATAAAGGCAAAAACCAAAACAAAAGGAACAAAAAAGATTACAAACCCTTCGCACTAAAAAAAGAGAATAGTGAGAGGATTATTGATTATTTTTAAAAAAGGAGGAAAAAAACAATGAAAAAGAAGACAGTTTTAATTTTAGTTACAAGCCTAATTTTAATAGGTCTTTTAATCCCAGTGGCGTATGGAGCAGAAAGAGATATTACCATAAAGATTGATGGAAATGTAGTAGTGCCACCTGATGCAAAACCGTTCATTCAAAACGGCAGGACACTTGTTCCCATAAGGTTTGTTTCTGAAAATTTAGGGGCAACGGTAGATTATAAAAAAGAATACGGGTATGAAAAAGTATATATCAAGAAAAACGACCGTTCAATTGAAATGACAATAGGGAACAATAACATAAAAATAAATAGTACTGTGGTGACATATGAAGTGGCACCGATAATAAAAGATGACAGAACTTTCGTCCCAGTAAGGGTAGTAAGCGAATCATTAGGCTACTTTGTGGGATGGGATGAAAAAACCTTAACAGTATTAATAGACACACAAAAACCGTTAACCAACACCATAATAGGATATAACGGAAGTCAAGGATTTAGCTATCAATATATTTATGATACGGAAAACAAAACATATTGTAAGCATTATATCACTCTTAATTTATCATATCCGATAGAACCTCAGTATAAAGATGCTGAATATGTTTTAAACTTTTTGAAGAATAGTGAAAAAGACCCCAAATTAAATGATGCAACGGTAAAAGAAATAATAGATTATTTAAGACAAAAAAACTACTATAAACAAGACTTACCGGACAAATATATATATACAGAAAAGTATAAAATTTATATAGGCTCAAGAACATACAACTATCTTATCATCATAAAGATTTTTGAAAGGTAGGTCAAAGGAATGGATAATATCCTTAATAACGGCAGCAACGATAGTCCTTCATTGTATTGTTGTTTATGCACTTCCGGCTGAGTTTTATGTTGTACCGAACCGTCCCGGCTTATCAAACTACTTTTTAGAAATTAATAAAGAACGATCCATATCCTGCAAATTTATTTAGCTCTAACATACTACCCTTCTTCAATCTCCTTAAAAATTGTTCTTTTTGTCTTAAAATGAATATTCTATTCAGACTAATTAATGTTACACGAATAAAAGTACTTAAGTTTATTTTTTTTGGATAACAATTAAGGGAGTGTTTAAATACCGCCTGCTGGGAAATGAGCACTCTCTGAAAAGGTAAATAGCCCAGCCTTCCAGACTTGTGTAATTTTACACGGTTTGAATGATAGGGAATAAAATGTTAATATCGGTTGATGTAGGAAATGGATATACAAAAGCTATGTCCGAAGACGGTAGGAGGGTTATTTTCCCATCGGTTATGGGATACACTATCGAAAACAAATTGGATATATAAAAATCGTTAGACTACACACTAAAAATAACATTAAACGGTAAAACAGAAATGGTAGCAGTAGGGGAGGCGGCAAAAAAGGACTCTAAAATCTCATACATGTCGTTTAATGAAGACAGATACAGAAATGAAATAGGCATTTTCCTAACGCTGGCAGGGATATACTTAACAGCAGATAATACAGAAGAAGAAATTGAACTGGGATTGGGCTTACCTATATCTTTATACAGGATAAGGAAAGAAGATATAATGCAAACATACACTAATATAGAAGCAGAAATGGAAGGCGAAGACATGCCGAAGTGTACTGGCCCCCGGTTATTTGGACTTAAACGACTAGTACTCCCCGGCTCGCATTATTGCTTAAAAATTCTTCGTAAAATTTGCTTGGCGCCATATATCCCAGCGATTGATGGGGCCTTAAAGTATTGTATTCCATCATAAAACTTATCAAGTCCTTTTATAAACGAGCCATACCCAACAAATTCATTTAGCTCAACAAACTCCTCCTTTAATGTCCTGAAAAATCGCTCTATGTTAAGATTTCTCTCCGGTGATCTCACGGGTATGCGCTCGTGTAATATACCCTGGCGTTTGCAAAACTCCTGAAATTCCTTGGATTTAAACTGAGGGCCGTTATCTGTCCGGATTGTAAGATTTCCTTGAATATTCCTCGTGACCATGGATTTTAAAACTGTTTTTACAACATCACTACCTGTTATCGAAAAACCTGCCTTATATCCCACTATTTCCAGGGTATATGTATCTATGATACCTAGAACGAAAATGATCTTTGGAAAGAGGGTTATGTATGTGATATCCATCTGCCAGTGGCTATTTGGCGCATTTACGACAACTTTTTTGAAGGCTATTGGACATTCCTTAGGCCTATGGTGCCTTTCTATTGGCAAGAGAAGGTCCATTTCCTTACATAGCCTGTAGACCTTCTTCTTGTTAATCATTATGCCAAACTGAAATCTCAAGAGAACCGTAAGTTTCTTGTATCCATACCGTGGGTATTCTTCTGCAAGGTCAAAAAGTAGCGTCTTTATTGCTTCGTCAGTTACAATTTCGCCATTTTGGGTCCTTGAAAAGCCGGGAATAAAGCATCCTCGGCTTGAACTACATTTTTCTTCATGGGGTTTGTAAAAGAACGTACTTTTCGGAACACCCGCAATCCTAAGGAGAAAGTCTAGATTTATACCCTGAGCTTTAAACTTCTCGATGACCTCGATTTTTTCATTTAACTCCGGCTCGTTTTTTTTAACAATTCCTTTAAATAAGCGATCTCCAAGTCTTTATCAACAATTATTGAGCGTAGCATAACGTTTTCTTTTCTGAGTTTTGCAAGTTCATCTTCGGGATAATTTTCAGTATTCAGGAGATGTTTTTTCCAGTAATCTAGGGTGCTCTTTGATATGCCATACTTCCTACATACAGCAATTTTGGTAGTAGAAGAGCTTTCAGCCTCGGCAAGGATAGCAAGTTTTTCTTCGAGGGTAAAGTTTTTATGTGCTGCCATTGCCTTTGATCTCCCCCCAAGAGAAATTTTAGCATGTTGTGCGTTTTAGTCCAATTCTCTTAAGGGGCCAGTAAGGAATACATAAAACACTTAAAAAACTACTCTGATGACGAAATTATTGAAAACTTCAATTTCAATTATCTGATAAACTACGCCGTAGGGATAAGGACCTTAGGTGGTATGAATCTTTCTGAGAAAACCCTGTATGACTTTAGATCAAGGATATACCAATACCTCATAAAACACCCTGAACAAGAAGATATGATATTTGGCCAATTTTTAAGCCTTACCAGGATTTTTGCAAAAGAAGCCGGCATAACCATGAAAGAACAACGTA
>Ga0207430_10134_pt1 | contig 32055 bp, 31 predicted proteins | sample YelNatsi3bottle8_FD_187544 | JGI IMG/M metagenome (GOLD analysis project Ga0207430, IMG submission 187544) | Hot spring thermophilic microbial communities from Obsidian Pool, Yellowstone National Park, USA - site 3 bottle 8 (SPAdes) (version 2) | ecosystem: Environmental > Aquatic > Thermal...
GCACTTATTCTGATGCCTCCTTTTGTTAGATTGTTTTAACCACTTTCTATTATAGCAGGCATTCAGAATAAGTGCGCTACTTTTTTATGAGATGTTTTTTATCCACCCCAACATTTATTATAGAACCAAAAAAAATAAAAAATACCACAAAATCATGGTATTTTAAATGCATGTGAGCAAGTCTATAAGCCGAGTTCTGTCGAGGATGGCCATCTATCTAGGGGGTCAGTTGCCTGACACCTCTAGCGGCATAACCCGAGGGAAACGGCGGGCCACCTACTCCCTCCTATTCGCCTTGCTCCAGGTGGGGTTTGCAGAGCAGACCAGTCGCCTGGTCCCTGGTGAGCTCTTACCTCACCTTTCCACCCTTACCTGGCACTAAACAAGTTGAGTGCCAGGCGGTATATCTCTGTTGCACTTTCCTTGGAGTCGCCTCCACCGGGTGTTACCCGGCACCCTGCCCTGTGGAGCTCGGACTTTCCTCGTGCGAAATCGCACGCGGCCATCCGACTTACTCACATGCGTTATTTCATATATATTTTTCTAATATCAGTCGAGTATATATTATCATATATATCTGTTTTTGTCAACCTAATTATAGATACATAAAAGGATCTTTTTGACTTTCACTAATTAATACTTCTATTTCGTGTCCCTGTTTCTGAGTTTCATCGATTATATATTCTGCAATAAACCTGACTGCAATATTCTCCGTAGCAAAATGTCCAGCATCAATTAAAGCCAATCCGAGGTGTTGGGCTTCTACTGCATCGTGATAGCCAATATCTGCTGTTATTAAAACATCCGCTCCTTTAGAAACAGCTTTGTGAATAAGACTTGCACCGCTTCCACCACATACAGCCACTTTTCTGATCTTTTTATTTAGGTCTCCTACCACTCTTAAATTATTAATTTTAAGTTTTGCTTTTACTTGTAAAGCTAATTCTTGCAAAGTAGTTTCTGAAATAATTCCAATTCTTCCAAGCCCATATTCTTCTTTAACATTTTCCAAAGAATAAATATCATAAGCAACCTCTTCATAGGGATGAACATTCAGCATTGCAGTTACCACTTTTTCTAAATATCTCTGAGGTACTATAGTTTCTATCTTTACTTCTTCTGTTTTTTCTAGTTTCCCTGTTTCACCAATGAATGGGTTTGTTCCTTCTAAAGGTCTATAAGTTCCAATGCCTCGCGCCTGAAAAGTAGCATCACTATAATTCCCAACAAAACCAGCGCCTGCACTGCACATAGCATTTCTTACCACTTCTTCATATCCTTGTGGCACATAAACTGCAATTTTTTTATATCCTTCGGAATAAGTGACATCCAAAACTTCCCTATCGTATATTCCTAAGACATTACACAAAATATCATTCACCCCATTTGGAGCTATATCAAAAGAGGTATGGGCTGCATAAAGCGAGATATCATTTTTAATAAGTTGTATTAACAATGAGCCCACTGGATTATCAGCTCTGACATTTTTTATTGGCTTAAAAATTAACGGATGATGAGTTACAATCATATCTACTTTTTTGTCAACCGCTTCTTTAATTACTTCAGAAGTAGCATCCAAAGCTACTAAAACTTTTGAGATATCTTTAGAACCATCTCCTATTAATAATCCCACGTTATCCCACTCTTCAGCAAATTTACGCGGTGCAAGTTTATCCATTATGGAAGCTATTACTTGGCATTTCAAGCCCATTTATCAACACCTCGAATTTCTTTACTTTTTCCTCTAATTGCTTACGCTTTTCATTGGTTTCAGGAAGTTTATTTATGATTTTCTTCATTTTGTCGATTTTATACTGCAAAAATTCTTTTAACAGTGGATGTTTTTTTTGTATGAGTTTTTCCCCTACTTGATAATATATGTCATTTTTGACTTTTTGTCTACCATGTTCTGCTACTATTATTTCATAATATTTTTGATTTTCCTTCACTAATTCCTCATCACAAATTTTATATCCATTTTCTATTAAGTATTTCCTCAAATATGTTGAATCTCTCATAGGTTGAAGTATAAATTTCTTAATAGTTTTTGCAGTATCTTTTCCTTCCTCTAATATTTTTGTAATCAAAATTCCTCCCATACCTGCAATGACAACTACGTCTACTTCCCCTGGAGATAAAACATTAAGACCATTCCCTAACCTTGTGTCTATCAAAGATTGCAAATTTCGCTTCTGAACTTCTTTTACAGCTTTATTTAAGGAACCTTTATTTAAATCTGAAGCAACGACATAGGTAGCTATTTTGTTTTCAATAAGGTAAACAGGAATAAAACCATGGTCAGTACCTATGTCTGCAACTTTTGACCCATGAGGAATATATTCAGCAATTTTCCCTAATCGCTCTGTAAGTTTCATGTAATCCTCCTAAAAGTATAAAAAAATAAAAAAGCATTTAAAGCTAAATGCTTTTTTATCAAAATGGTGGGCCTTCAGGGATTTGAACCCCGGACCAATCGGTTATGAGCCGACCGCTCTGCCAGCTGAGCTAAAGGCCCAAAAAGTGGCTCCTCAGGTAGGATTCGAACCTACAACCTACCGGTTAACAGCCGGTTGCTCTACCCTTGAGCTACTGAGGAATACAATAATAATTATACAGATTTTTGCCCCATTGTCAAGAAGCTTATTTAATCAAGGAAATCTTTTAATTTTTTGCTTCTGCTGGGATGCCTCAATTTTCTTAATGCTTTTGCCTCAATTTGTCTTATGCGTTCTCTTGTAACATTAAACTCTTTTCCTACTTCCTCTAAAGTTCTTGCTCGGCCGTCATCAAGGCCAAATCTAAGTCTTAGTACTTTCTCTTCCCTTGGCGTTAGAGTATCAAGAACATCCATCAATTGTTCTTTTAGCATTGTAAAAGCAGCAGCTTCTGCTGGAGCTGGTGCATCTTCATCGGGTATAAAATCTCCTAAGTGGCTGTCTTCCTCTTCCCCAATAGGAGTTTCTAAAGATACAGGTTCTTGCGCTATTTTCATTATCTCTCTTACTTTTTCTTCTGGCATACCCATCTCTTTTGCCAACTCTTCAGGGGTAGGTTCGCGACCTAATTCCTGCAGCAATTGCCTTTGAACTCTTATCAATTTGTTGATAGTTTCTACCATGTGTACAGGGATTCTTATGGTTCTTGCTTGGTCTGCAATAGCTCTTGTGATAGCCTGTCTTATCCACCATGTGGCATAAGTACTGAATTTGTAGCCTTTTCTATAGTCAAATTTTTCAACTGCTTTGAGTAACCCTAAATTTCCCTCTTGTATCAAATCTAAGAAAAGCATTCCTCTTCCTACGTATCTTTTTGCTATGCTTACAACCAATCTTAAATTGGCTTCTATAAGTCTTTTTTTAGCTTCTTCGTCTCCTTGTTCGATTCTTTTTGCCAATTCAATCTCTTCTTCAGGAGTGAGAAGAGGAATCTTGCCTATCTCCTTCAAATACATTCTCACAGGGTCATCTATACTGATTCCTTCAGGAAGAGAAAGGTCTAAGTCTAAATCTTCTTCAGTTATTTCTTCCTGACGAGGTTCTTCCCCAACAATTTCAATTCCCATGTCTTCAAAAGCATCATATACCTTCTCAATTTGGTCAGGATTTAAATCAATATCTTCTAAAGAATCCATTATCTCATTGTAGGTGAGCATCCCAGTTTTTTTTCCTTTATTGATAAGTTCTGTAATGGCTTCTTTAGACAATTCTTCGTTGTTCATAGGTTTCCCCTCCCTATGGGTTTCTTTCTTTTTAGCCATTTTTTATCTTTAGCATCTCCTTTTCACAATTTTGTAATTCTATTAAAAGTTGCCTTTCTTTATCTATATCCCCCAACATATGAGCTTCATTGATGGCTCTTTTAATCTTTTCTCTTTTAACTGCCAAACTGTTAATGAGAATCTTGTTTATAATATCATCAATAGCTTGTTCAGTAATATTTTCACTCTCGTAAAAAGCTTTAATAATATCGTTAAAATCAGATATGAGATTTTCGTCTTGTAATAAATAAACAATATCATTTATTTGAGTTTTTTTCCCATCCTCCAACCTTGACATTATTTCTTCAAAAATTGGCTTTAATTTAACATTCTCCAGCATATCGGCAGTAATTGTTTCTTTCACCCTTTTGTAAAGATTATTATCATACAGTAGCAATGCAATTAAGTACTTTTCTGGTGATATTTTACTACTGCTACTGTATATATTATGCCTTATCTTGCCAGCCATATACATATTTTTTTGATTTTTTTCAATTTCCCTATTGACAAAACGAGCAACCTCTGTTCTCACTGCATTCTCAGATATTTGAGCAACTTTAGCCACTGAAGAAATATAGACTTCCCTTTTCACTTCATCAGAAAGTTTTGCAATATCTTTTGCAATTTTTTTAACATATATTATTCTATCTTGAGGGTTATCAAGGTCGAGATTTTTTCTATATACCTTTGCTTTAAACTCAATTAAACTATCGGCATTTTCTATTAATTGATTAAATGCTTCTACTCCTTCTTTTTTTATAAACTCATCAGGGTCTTTCCCATAAGGAATAGTCAGTACTTTTATATTTAAATTCAATTCATCAAGAATGTCAAGTCCTCTTAATGCGGCACTAATACCAGCTTCATCCGCATCATAAGCAATTACAACATTTCCTTTATACCTTTTTATGAGTCTTGCTTGGTCCCCTGTCAAAGCGGTTCCTAAAGATGCTACAGCACAATCTATTCCAGCTTGGTGTAAGGAAATAGCGTCCATGTATCCTTCTACAATAATAAATTTGTCTTGTTGAGTTTTTTTAGCAAAATTTATTGCAAATAGCGTTTTGCCTTTTTTAAAGACCTCTGTCTCCGGAGTGTTTAAGTATTTAGGCAAACTATCATCAATAGAGCGGCCTCCAAAACCTATAACATTACCCTTTACATCTATAATAGGAAACATTACTCTATTTCTAAACCTGTCGTAATAGCGGTTATTTTTTTGAGACAAAAGTCCCGCCTTTACCAGAAAACTTTCTGTATAGCCTTTTTCCTTTAAAAAATTTAAAAGTCCATTTCCTTGAGGTGGTGAATAACCTATTCCAAATTTTTTTATCGTTGCTTCTGTCAAACCTCTTTTTCTTATATAAGCTAAAGCCTGTCTACCTTCTTCAGAAAAAAGCTTATTATAAAAATACATAGCTGCTAATTTATTTATTTTATATATTTCGTCAATAAGCTTCTTTCTTCGGTACTCCTGATCACTTAGTTGGCTTTCTTCAAGAGTTATTCCCACTCTATCTGCTAAAAATTCAATTGCTTCTTTAAAAGTCAAATTTTCAATATCCATTATAAAAGTAACAACATTTCCACTGGCATTACAGCCAAAACAGTGATAAACCTGTTTTTCTTGACTGACCATAAAAGATGGGGTTTTTTCTCTATGAAAAGGACACAGACCTTTAAATTCTTTTCCCGCTTTTTTTAGTTCTACATACTCTGATATAACATCTACTATGTCATTTGCTTCTATGACCTTTTCAATCATTTCTCTTGAGTAAGCCATCAATATCACCTAATTATTCTATTCGACAAAAATTGTTAAATTCCTCTTTACCAAATTAATTTATTAGTAGCGACCAATATATATTCGACAAAAGATTTAAAAATCCTTCTTTGGTTTTATTAAAATTTTATTAAAATCAAAAAATATTTTGCTCAAACCAAGGACTGGGCAAAAAAATCTCTTTGTATTTTAAAAGAGCATATTTGTCTGTCATACCAGCAATATAATCAGCAACAGCTCTTTCTCTTCCATAAATCTCAGCAAGTTTTATAAATTCTTGAGGCATCTTGTCAATATTGTCATAAAAGTAATAAAACAATTGCTCTACTACTCTTTTGGCTTTTTCCTCATCTTTTTTAGCTTTTGACCCAATATAAACTTTTTTGAATAAAAAATCCCTCAAGCTATAAGTAGCCTCATAAATCTCTTTACTCATTGAAACTCTTGGCTTCCCTAAGCTATTATTTATAACATCTTTTACCATTGTATCTATTCTCTTACTATGCTTATCTCCCAAAATTCCTATTAAATCTTTTGGCAAATCCTCCGGCTTTAAAACTTTTCCCCTTATTGCATCATCTATATCATGATTAATGTATGCTATTTTATCAGAAATTTGTACTACTTGTCCCTCTAAAGTCTGAGGATTTCCTGCGGTAGAGTGGTTACATATGCCATCCTTAACTTCCCAAGTCAAATTAAGACCCTTTCCATCATTTTCTAAAACCTCAACCACTCTAATGCTTTGTTCATTATGTCTAAAGCCATCTTTTAAAAGTCTATTTAAAACTTCCTCACCAGAATGGCCAAAAGGAGTATGTCCTAAATCATGACCTAAAGCAATAGCTTCTGTCAAATCTTCGTTTAACCTCAAAGCTCTTGCAATTGTTCTTGCAATCTGAGCTACTTCTAAAGTATGAGTTAGCCTTGTTCTATAATGGTCACCTTCTGGAGAAATAAAGACTTGTGTTTTATGGCTCAATCTTCTAAAAGCTTTGCTATGAATAATCCTGTCTCTATCTCTTTGAAATTCTGTCCTTATATCGCATTTTTCCTCTTCTTTATCCCTGCCGCGAGTTTCACGGCTTTTTGTCGCATAAGGAGAAAGCAGCTGATATTCTAATTCCTCTGTAATTTCTCTAATTTTCATTTGACCACCTAGCCTTTTTTAATGGTGGTAAAAATAAAAACCCATAAAGGGTTTCTTAATTTCTAAATGCACTGTCTTTTTTATTTAGCCATCATTATAGTCAATACCATAGACAAAATTATAAACAACGCCGCCGCTATAGTTGTAAGCCTTTCTAATGTCCCCTCCATAGTTCGAGCTTTATTTTTCCCAAAAAATGTTTCTGCTCCTCCTGCAATTACACCAGAAATACCTGCACTTTTGCCCTTTTGTAAAAGTATAACTACTATTAAGAAAATGCTAACCAAAATTTGTATAACCATAAGTACAGTTTTTAGCATATTTACACCGCCTTATCTCTAATTTTTGCTCTGTCAAAAACACAATACCACATACTATATTATATCTATAATGTATCTCTTAATCAAGAGGTTTTATTAAAAAGTGTGTGTCAAAAGTTAATAGTTGCCCGCCTCCGCCATCCTTGGCTTCGGCCCCGCTTCCGTCTTTCGGTCTCGCTAAGTTTCCCGGCACTCAACTGAACGGGCTGGTCCTTTCTCTTATTCTCCTTTTTTAACATTTTCGGTTGAGTGCCGGGCTGTCAAGTCGCTTCTCTTGTGCAAAATGTCAGCAATATTACCTAACTTATAATTTTACACGGACTATTAAAAAAGGGAACCCATTTGGATCCCCTTTTAATTACTTTTTTACATTGTAAAAAGCATTTTTGCCAAGATATTGAGCTGTGCTTCCTAAAGCTTCTTCAATTCTTAAAAGCTGATTGTATTTTACGACTCTGTCAGTTCTTGCAGGTGCTCCAGTTTTAATTTGCCCTGCATTTACTCCAACTACAAGGTCTGCAATTGTTGAATCTTCTGTCTCTCCTGAGCGGTGAGACACAACAGCTGTATATCCTGCTCTTTTTGCCATTTCAATAGCATCAAGAGTTTCTGTTAAAGTTCCTATTTGATTGAGTTTTATAAGGATTGAATTTGCTACTCCCATGCTTATACCTTTTGAAAGTCTTTGAGTATTCGTTACAAATAAGTCGTCTCCTACAAGCTGTATCTTCTTGCCTAATCTTTCAGTCAATAGTTTCCATCCGTTCCAGTCTTCTTCTGCAAGACCGTCTTCAATAGAGACAATAGGATATTTGTTAACAAGTTGTTCCCAAAAATCTACCATTTCTTCGGGGGTTCTTACAATTCCTTCTCCTTCAAAATGATATTTCCCATCCTCTTTATAAAGCTCTGTTGAAGCAGGATCTAATGCTAATACTATATCTTCTCCTGGCACATATCCCGCTTTTTCTATAGCTTCCAATATGACTTGTATAGCTTCTTCATTTGAGGTAAGGTTGGGAGCAAAACCTCCTTCATCACCAACTGTTGTACTTAACCCTTTAGAATGTAACACGTTTTTCAAATTGTGATAAACTTCTGAACACATTCTTAATGCTTCACGGAAGTTTGGAGCACCAACAGGCATTATCATAAACTCTTGTATATCTACATTGTTATCAGCGTGTTTTCCACCGTTTAATATGTTCATCATTGGCACAGGAAGAGTTTTTGCATTTACTCCACCAATGTATTGATACAAAGGTAAACCACATTCCTCAGCTGCTGCCTTTGCCACTGCCAAAGATACCCCTAAGATAGCATTTGCTCCTAATTTGCTCTTATTGGGAGTTCCATCTAGTTCAATCATCGCTTTGTCAATTGCTACTTGGTCTTGTGCTTCCATGCCAATTAGCTCAGGAGCAATAATGTCATTGACATTTTGAACAGCTTTTAGCACTCCTTTTCCCAAATATCTTGATTTATCTCCATCTCGTAACTCAACTGCTTCAAAAGCTCCTGTAGAAGCCCCTGAAGGCACAGCAGCTCTTCCTACGGCACCGCTATCTAACTCTACCTCTACTTCAACTGTGGGATTTCCACGGGAGTCAAGTATTTCTCTTGCAAAAATATCAATTATTGATGACATGACAATTTCTCCTTTCTTTTTAAATTTTATTTTAAATTTTATCTTCTTCCAATGATTAAAGATTTTCCCGTCATCTCTTTAGGAACTGGTAGTTTCATTATGTCCAAAATTGTAGGAGCAATGTCAGCCAGTATCCCATCTTTTCTTAAATCAATATCTCCCTCACCTATAACAATAAATGGAACTGGGTTTGTAGTATGAGCTGTCTGTGGCTCTTTTGTCACAGGGTCAATCATCTCTTCCGCATTGCCATGGTCAGCTGTTATAATTATTGTCCCTCCTACACTTTGAACAGCATTTACTATTCTTCCAAGGCACTCATCTATTGCTTCAATCGCTTTTATTGCAGCATTTAAAACTCCTGTATGCCCTACCATATCAGGATTTGCAAAGTTTAAAAGAATAAAGCCATATTGATCTGACATAATCTTAGGTATTACAGTATCTGTAACCTCATAAGCGCTCATTTCTGGCTTTAGGTCGTAAGTAGCTACTTTAGGCGAAGGAACTAAAATTCTTTCTTCCCCTTCATTTGGCTCTTCTACGCCACCGTTGAAGAAGAAAGTCACATGGGCGTATTTTTCTGTTTCTGCAATTCTAAGCTGTTTAATCCCTTTTTTACTTAAGTATTCACCAAGAGTATTCTCCAGTCTTTCTGGCTTATACGCCACATGTGTGTTTTCAAAGGTTTCATCATATTGCGTCATAGACACAAAGAATACAGGCAAATACCCTTTTTCTCTTTCAAAATGGTTAAATACCTCGTCAATAAAAGCTCTGGTAAGTTGCCTTGCTCTGTCAGGTCTAAAATTGAAGAATATTATAGAATCCCCCGCTTCTACCGTAGCAACTGGCTTTCCATTTTCTAAAATTACCGTTGGTTCTACAAACTCGTCAGTTTGGTCTTTTGAATAAGCTATATCTATTGCTTCCATTGGTGAATTAGCATAAACACCTTTTCCCAACACTATTGCATCATAAGCCTTTTTAGTTCTATCCCATCTTTTGTCTCTATCCATTGCATAATATCTTCCAGAAATCGTTGCAATTTTTCCTATGCCAATCCTGTTTGACTCTTCTTCAAACTGCTTTATATATTCCTTTGCACAGGCGGGTGGAACATCTCTTCCATCTAAGAAAGCATGAATATATATTTCTTTTAACCCATGTTCTTTTGCCAATTTCATTAAAGCAAATAAATGAGTTATGTGGCTGTGAACCCCTCCATCTGACAAAAGGCCAAAAAGATGTAGTTTTGAGTTGTTTTTCTTTACATTTTCTATCGCATCTAAAAATTCTTTTTTCTTAAAAAAAGTACCTTCTTTTATATCTTTACTAATTCTCGTAAGTTCTTGATATACTATTCTTCCCGCTCCAATATTTAAGTGCCCTACTTCTGAGTTTCCCATTTGTCCCTCAGGAAGTCCTACTGCAAGGCCACTGGCGGAAAGAATCGTATGGGGATAGTTTTTAAAGTAAAAATCTAAATTTGGAGTATTAGCTTGATATACTGCATTTCCTTCTTTTTTGTCTGATAGTCCAAACCCATCCAGTATAACTAGCATGGTTAATTTTTCAGGCATATAATCCTCTCCTTAATAATTGACAATCTTTGCAAAATCTGATGCTACAAGACTTGCTCCCCCTACTAAAGCCCCGTCTATATCGCTCTCTGCCATGAGTTCAGAAATGTTCTCGGGCTTTACACTCCCCCCATACTGTATCCTAACTAAACTTGCTTTTTCTTTTCCATAAAGGGAAGCTATAGTATTCCTTAAAGCTTTTATCACTTCATTGGCATCTTTAGCTGTAGCAGTTTTGCCAGTACCTATAGCCCAAATTGGCTCATAAGCTATTACTACATTTACAATATCATCGTGGGAAACACCTTTTAAAGCCTCTTTAGTTTGATTTAAAACTACTTCAAAAGTTTTTCCTTCTTCTCTTTGAGAAAGAGATTCTCCTACACACACAATAGGACTTAAGCCGTGAGATAGAGCGGATAAAACTTTTTTATTCACCATTTCATCAGTCTCACCAAAATACTGCCTTCTTTCAGAGTGGCCTATTACAACATATTTCACCCCAATCTCTTTAAGCATTAAAGGTGAAATTTCCCCCGTATATGCGCCCTTTTCTTCCCAAAACATATCTTGTGCTCCGAGAAGAATATTAGTACCTTGAATTACTTTATTTACCTCTGTCAAGTCAACAAAAGGAGGTATTACTACAACTTCTGCTTTTGCGTCTTTCACTTGAGGTATCAATTCCTCAACTAACTTCACCGCTTCAGAAGGGGTCATGTGCATTTTCCAGTTACCTGCAATTATTGGTCTTCTCAAAACAAACACCCCTTTACTTATCATTTAAAACATCAATTCCTGGCAATACTTTGCCTTCCAAAAACTCTAGAGAAGCTCCTCCTCCAGTAGAAATATGAGTGACTTTATCCGCATATCCTAATTGCTCTATAGCAGCTGCAGAATCACCACCGCCTACTATAGTAGTACCTTTGCATTCACTCAAAGCTTTCGCAATAGCCTCTGTACCTTTTGCAAACTCAGGAATTTCAAAAACTCCCATAGGCCCATTCCACACTACTGTCATGGCGTGTTTTATCACTTTTGAGTATTCTTCAATAGTCTTAGGTCCAATGTCTACTCCTATTTGGTCTTGAGGCATTTTGTCTATATCGACTACTTCATAAGGTACGCCTGATTTCAATTCTTTAGCAATAACTGTATCAACAGGAAGCATCAAATTAACACCTTTTTGCTTAGCCTTCTCCATTAATTCTTTAGCTAACTCTATTTTATCCTCTTCTAAAAGCGACTTACCAATTTCATATCCTTTTGCTTTTATAAAGGTGTAAGCCATACCACCGCCAATTAAAAGGCTATCTACTTTTTCTAATAGGTTTGTTATAACCCCTATTTTGTCAGAAACTTTAGCTCCTCCTAATATAGCGACAAATGGTCTCTTTGGATTTTCTAAAGCTTCTCCCATAATAGTAAGTTCTTTTTCAATTAAAAAGCCTGATACTGCCGGCAAATAAGCTGCAACGCCTGCTGTAGAAGCATGGGCCCTGTGAGCTGTGCCAAAAGCATCATTTACATATATATCTGCTAAAGAAGCTAACTCTTTTGCAAATTGAGTGTCATTTTTCTCTTCTTCTGCGTGGAATCTCACATTTTCTAAAAGCAATACTTCTCCTTCTTTTAATGCAGCTGCTTTTGTTTTAGCATCATCTCCAATTACATCCTCTGCCATAATGACTTGTTTGCCTAAAAGCTCTGACAACCTTTTTGCAACAGGTTTTAAAGAATATTCTGGATTTACTTTGCCCTTTGGTCTTCCTAAATGGGATACCAGTATTACTTTAGCATTGTGATTTATTAAATACTCAATAGTAGGAAGTGCTGCTTTTATACGAGTGTCATCTGTTATATTTTTGTTTTCATCCATAGGCACATTAAAATCTACTCTCACTAAAACTCTTTTTCCTGCCACATCTATATCACGCACTGTCTTTTTCATCACAAAAACCTCCTTATATTAGGATTTAAAGGTCCGGTCCACAAAGGACACGGACCCTTTACTACTTAGAGTCTGTCAGCAATATATTTTGCAAGGTCAACAACTCTGTTGGAATAACCCCATTCATTGTCATACCAAGAAACAACTTTCACTAATGTTCCTTCAATTACCATTGTAAGAGGTGCATCAACTATAGAAGATCTGTCGTCTCCTTTATAGTCCATTGAAACTAATGGCTCTTCAGAATAACCTAAAATGCCTTTCATATATGTTTCAGAAGCTTCTTTTAATGCTGCATTAACCTCTTCAACTGTAACAGGTACTTCAACTTCTGCAACAAGATCAACAACAGATACGTCTGGAGTTGGAACCCTCATCGCAAAACCATTCATTTTTCCTTTTAATTCAGGAATTACTAAGTGAATAGCCTTTGCTGCACCTGTTGTAGTAGGTATTATTGACATAGCCGCAGACCTTGCTCTTCTCAAATCGCTGTGAGGTAAGTCAAGTATTCTTTGGTCATTTGTGTAAGAGTGAACTGTTGTCATCATACCTTTTTTAATGCGGAATTTGTCGTTAATAACCTTAGCTATTGGTGCTAAGCAGTTGGTTGTACAAGAAGCATTTGAAATTACATGATGGTTAGCTGGGTCATACATGTTTTCATTAACACCCATAACAATTGTTATGTCCTCATTCTTAGCAGGTGCAGAAATTATAACTTTTTTAGCTCCAGCATGGATGTGCTTTATAGCATCATCTTTGTTTGTAAATCTTCCTGTGGATTCAATTACAATGTCTACTCCTAATTCTCCCCATGGAAGCTTTGCAGGGTCAGTTTCTTTGAAAATTTTAATTTCCTTGCCATTTACAATTAACGCATCATCCGTATAAGATACTTCTCCTTCAAATTTACCAAAAGTAGAATCGTATTTTAATAGATGAGCCAATGTTTTTGCATCTGTTAAATCGTTGATAGCTACAAATTCAAGGTCAACATTTTTCTTAAATGCAGCTCTGAATACATTTCTTCCAATTCTTCCAAAACCATTGATAGCAACTTTAACACCCATTATGTATTCCTCCTTGATTTTTATTTTATAAACACCTGAAAAGGTGTTTTAAACAATTTTTAAAATCTCAAAAGCAGCTCCTTCATCAGTGACAAGCACTTGTACATTGCCACTTCTGCAAGTAGAAACAATAGCTTCTGCTTTACCTTTTCCGCCAGATACTGCTATTAAATTTTTAACAAACTTTAGGTCTTCTAAAGTCAGAAAAATACTTGGTGTAGCATAGACTACTTTCCCTTCTTTATCAAAGTAATAGCCTAAAGCTTCAGCTGTAGCATTGTTCGCTTCTAAAAAATCTCTAATATCTTGTGGTAAATTCCTTCTCTCTGCCATTATATCTGCGCGACCTATTCCAAATATCAAAATATCTGCTTTTTTCAAGGTTTCTACCACATCTTTTATATCCGGCTCTTTGATGAGACTCTTTACCGCCTCTTTGCCTAAATTGTCCGGCACGTGCAACATCTTGTATGTACCGCCAAGTTTTTTAGCTAAAATTGAAGCGATTGTATTTGCCTGCTTTTCTACTTCCCGGCCTAATCCACCACGGGCTGGCACAACTACTATGTTTGATTGGGAATAAAGTTGAGGCATACCATTTGCAACTTCTAAGACAGTTGAGCCACCCGTTAAGGCAATTATACTGTCGTATTTTATTATTGTTTTTAGGTAATTAGCTGCAGATTTGCCTAACTCTTTTTTTATCATGGAGTCTTCTTCAACATCACCTGGTACTACTATAACTTTTTCTACCTGTAGCTTGTCTTCTAAAAGATTTTCAATGTTATTTAATCCTTTAAGCTCATGAATAAAATCTTTGAGGTTTTCAATAAGTTCTTCTCCTTCTTTAGTAATTGTCATTCCCATCGGATTTATATCCACCAAACCTTGAGCCTTCAAAAAGGATACCTCACTTCTAATTATTCGTTCCCCCATATTCAACTGGTGTGAAAGTGCCCTTCGCCCTATGGGTTGATTAAAATATATGTTTCGCATTATAGTATATCTCTTTTGAAGTAAATCTATTAACTCTGGTACTATCTTTTGTTGTAAAGCTATAATATCTTTCATGCCATTTCCCTCTTCAGGACGGTTAAAGTCCCGTTATTCTATAAATGTCCCACATTTCATAAAAAGTATTTACATTAACTATTTTATACTATTAATAAAGCTTTTTCAATAGCCTAAATGGGCATTTACATGCCCATTTAATATCTTCTTCTTTTGATAGTAGAAGGAATGTTGCATTCCTCTCTATATTTTGCCACTGTTCTTCTTGAAATATTAATATTTTTTTCTTTTAAAATATCCGCTATTTTCTGGTCACTTAAAGGATTTGTTGGATCTTCTTCTTCGATCAATTTTTTTATGAGATTTTTAATAGTTTCAGCAGAAAATTCATTCCCATTTTTATTAGAAATTCCAGATTGAAAGAAAAATTTTAGTTCAAAAAGCCCTCTTGGAGTCGCAACATATTTCCCATTTATAGCTCTGCTGACAGTAGATTCATGGATACCTACAATATCAGCAATTTGTTTTTGTGTCATAGGCTTTAAGTAATTGATACCTTTGTCAAGAAAATCCCTTTGTAACTCCACTATTGCTTTAACTACTTTATACAAAGTTTCTTTTCTACTTTCTAAACTCTTTATAAGCCACATGGCTGATTGCAGTTTTGAATTTATATATTTTTTAGCTTCTTCATCATGGCTATTTAAAATAGAATGATAGTAATTATTAATCTTGAGCTTAGGAGTGACTGAATCGTTTACTATAACAAAATACTCTCCCTCTCTTTTTATTACCTCCACATCTGGTACAATATATCTAACATCTGCTGTAGAAGAAAAGCTGCTTCCCGGTTTAGGATTGAGTTTTTTTATAAAATCTACAGCTTGTTGCACTTCTTTTAGGGAAATATTATACAACTTTGCTAAGTATGAATACTTCCCCTCAGCAATTTCCTCAAGATGATAGTCTACCAATTCTTTTACAATGCCTTTGTAACTATCTTGGGCTAAAAGCTGAAGTTTTAAACATTCTTGCAAATTACGTGCTGCAATTCCTGGGGGGTCAAAAGATTGAACTATAGATAATCCTTCTAATACCTCTTCTTCAGTACATTCCAGAATTTCCGCAATATCTTTTATATCCTCTCTCAAATAACCACTCGGACTTAGACTAAATATTATATATTCACATATTTTCTGGATTTTAGGAGAAACAGGGGTTATGTGAAGTTGGAACAAAAGGTGGTCAGTCAAAGAAGGCTTTGTGGACACAAAGTTTTCATAATTGACTTCTTCTATTTCTTCATCATCGGAATCATCATAATACATTCTCTCTTCTGTTTCTCGTATATATTTAGCCAACTCAGTAAAATCATTAGATTCATATATATCTTCTTCGATAACTTCTTCTTTTTCAAGAAGAGGATTAGTCTCTAATTCCTGTTCTATAAGAGCATTAAGTTCTAAGGAATTTAATTGTAAAATCTCAATAGCCTGTTTTAGTTCAGGAGTCATTATAAGTTTTTGAGTTTGTTGAAGTTTTAAATCGAATTCCATCCTCATATTCATGCACCCTCAATCGCTATTAATAAATTAACTCATTAAAATAGTAAAACTATTTTTTAATTATTATATCACATTTAAACGTTTTATTGAATAAAAAAAAGAGCAACTAATAAATCCGGAAATCCCGATACTCCCCTTTGTAATCCGACCATCTTTCTTCTACATTATCTACTTTTGCCCATCTCAAACCTGTTTTAATAAAATTTATCAATTCTTTAATACTTTCCTCTTCCCCTTCTGCAACAACTTCTACACTGCCATCATAAAGATTTTCCGCATAACCTGCAATTCCCAAAGAAACTGCCTTTTGATACACAGAATACCTCAGCCCCACCCCTTGCACATGTCCGGTTATGCGCAAGTATACAGTTTTTTTCATAAAAATACTCCTTTCTTTTTATTGTTTTAATATAAATTTATCAATAACGTACTTTACACCATCTTCCATATTAGACTTTGTTATAAAATCTGCTACCTTTTTCACTTCTTCAATCGCATTTTCCATTGCTACTCCTAACCCTGCGAACTTGATCATTTCAATATCATTTTCACTATCTCCTATTGCTATCATTTCTTCTTTTTTTATACTTAAATATTCTCCCAAAATTTCAAGAGCCCTTCCTTTGCTAACTCCTTTGTTGACAATTTCAATATTGTCCATGTAGGAACTGGTGATTTGGATTGAATCATTTTTTGACAATTCTTCTCTTATGCTTTTTAATACCTCAATATCATCATTAAAAACTATGATTTTTAAAACATTGTCTTTTAGTTTATCTATGTCTTTTAATGGCTCTTTTATCTCTTTAACATTTACTTTTAATTCTGTTTTAAAAAGCTCATTCCACTCAGCGTATCTTTGAAATTTATTTGTAATCTCTGGCGAAAAAACTGTCGTTTCACTTATAAGCTGAAAATATGTATTATACTTTTGACAAACCTTTATAATTTCTACCATGCTGTCATAGTTTAAAATACTTTCGTAAATAGTATTATTGTTAGGGTCCCTTATCAAAGCACCATTACTTGCAATTATGTAAGTTCTAAAACCAATCATATCTGCGTAGGCATAGGCGGAAGCAAAAACCCTTCCTGTAGATATTACTACATATACTCCTTTTTCCCGAGCTTTATGTAATGCTTCTATATTTTCTTTAGAAATAGTTTTATCATGTCTTAGAAGAGTATCATCCATATCGACGGCAATTAGTTTGTATTGCATCCTTTTCAACTCCTTATTTTATTGTGTTTAATTATATTATACATTATATCACTGTAAATTGCCATATCGTCGATTTGTTCAAAAATAATTGACATTATTAATGAAGAGAGATATAATTAAGACACAAAATATTAAAAGAAAAATATTATCTTTTATGAAATGGAGTGATATAATGGAAGAAGCCGCTGCCCTCTTAAAACAAAAAGGGCTTAAAGTAACACCTCAAAGATTAGCAATACTTAATCTGCTTAGAAATACAAAAGAACATCCTACAGCAGAAACTATATACAAAAAGCTTGCCTCTGATTTTCCTACAATGAGTTTAGCTACCGTATATAAAACTTTAGAAGTCTTAAAAAATATAGGGCTCATTCAAGAATTAAACGTAGGAGAAGGCAGTTTCCGATATGATGCTAATACAAACTCACATCCTCATTTGGTATGCCTGGGCTGTGGCAAAGTAGAAGATTTAGATGAATCTGTTCTTCAAAATCTCATAGAAGAAGTGAAAAAGCACACAGATTACAAACTGGTAGAACAAAAATTATATTTTTATGGTTATTGCCCTGCTTGTCAAAAGAAGCTTAGCAATTAAAAAAATTCCCACTTTTTTAAATAGAAAGTGGGAATTTTTTTAAGAAATTAAGGGTTGGTAGGCTGAAGCGCACTATCCTGAGGTGGACTTTCTTGTTCTGGAGTCAAATCACCACTTCCATCCTTTTTATCCTCGTCTATAGGTATAGAACTTTCTACTTTCTTAGTTCCTCTTTTAATTACTCCATCTACTGGCTTATACACATCTGTATATAAAAATTCTCTTTTAACTAATTTGTTATTTTCATAAATCAAACGATATGTATTGACTTTATAGCCAGTATGGGGCTGTATATCCACAACCTCTTCTCCTTGGGGCAAGGTCGGGTCATCTATATATTTTATTTTAGGCTCATATTTTTCAACAATCTCTGACTGAATATCTATCCATCTTGAAGGATTTTTCACATAACCATATATGTTCATTACTAATTTGTTGCCTTCTATGTAGGACTCAATATATATGGGATATTGAGTAGAATTTTTAAATTTTAAATCTAAAACATCTCCCGAAATAGTAGCATCTTGTCCTGGTGGTACATAAGCTACCGGAAAACTGTGATGGTATCTTTCAGTAATTGTTATATCCGCCCGTAAAATTGCATTATACAAGGTTGTAGCAATTTGGCACACACCTCCACCGAGATCTGGTACAAGCTTGTTTCCTACTATCACTGGTGCCTCTTTATAACCATTTTCTATAATTCTTGGACCTAAAGTTTTGTTTAAAGAAAAAGTCTCTCCTGGCAAAAGCAATGTTCCATTTACGGCTCTTGCCGCCACTGCTAAATTCCCCGAACGGTTTACATCTTGAAGATTAAATACTGTAGAAAAAGTGGAAATTCGTCCATTTATCATTTCTAACATTGATTTTGAAATTTTTGCTTCAACTTTCTCCGCTACAATCTCTACTTCTGTCTTTTCTGTCTTTCCTTTTACTAATTCATCTATAAGCTGTTTTAGATTTTTTAAAGTTTTCTCTTTATCAACTTTTACACCCTCTACATCTGGTGTAATTTGTTTTACTCCTCCTGTAATTTTTATTTTCGCATTAACTGGCTCTTTATCAATCTCTTGAGAAATTTTATCAACAAACTCTTTTAATTTATTTTCATCGTACTTGGGATAAAAGCTAAAATACTTTCCCTCTTTTTCTGTCACATAAATTTCTCTCACTCTTTCAATAGGATTTCCTTCTCTACCTATTTTGTAAGCTTCATCTACCATTTCTTGATAGCTATAAGATAAATTGATATCTTCTGATGTGATAACAAAATCTTTGTCTTGATACTTAGCTGTAATGGAAAAAGAAGGAAGTTTTATCTTATTTTTAAGAAAATTTACCGCTTCCTCTTTTGTCATCCCTCCTATGCTTATGCCATTTACAAAAATCCCCTTTGCAATAACTTTAGAATTAAGCATTAAATAAAAATACGCAAAAGAAGATGATAAGAAAACCAAAAGCAATAAAATAATTGCAATATAAAAATAATTATTTTTTTTAGTACCACCCTTTGCTTGCATTTGCTTCTCTCCTATTCCTTTCTTCCATTTACAATAGTATAATATTACAATTAGCTTTATAATACAATTAATAATTTCTTAAAAAGGTTACGAAAATATTAATTTTTCCTTCCTTTAAAATACAAACACAGATGATTTACAGGGCACTCATTACATTTAGGTTTTCGCGCTGTGCACAAATTTCTTCCGTGATGAATTAAAAGGTGGTGAGATAAAGACCATAAGTTTTCTGGTATTAATTCCATAAGCTGCTTCTCTGTTGTAAAAACATCTTTACTGTCCGCCAGACCTATGCGATTGGACACTCTAAAAACGTGAGTATCCACTGCTATAGCCTGTTTGGAAAAAGCATTGCTTAAAACTACATTGGCAGTCTTTCTCCCCACACCCGGTAATGTCATCAATTCCTCTAAAGTTTCAGGCACTTTGCTATCGTATTTCTCCTTTAAAATTTTACATGTCTCTAATATACTTTTTGATTTATTCCTATACAAACCACATTCCCTTATTTCCTCTTGAAGCTCTTCAGGAGTAAGCTTTAAAAAATCCTCCGGCGTTTTATACTTTTTAAAAAGCCTGTCAGTAATTATATTCACTCTTTTGTCTGTACACTGCGCTGACAAAATTGTGGCAATTAAAAGCTCAAACGGATTAGTAAATTTAAGCCCTGACTTAGCATTAGGATAAGTGTTTTTTAGTATTTCTATGACTTTTAAGGCTTCTTCCTTTGTTATTTGCAATTTCCTCACCCTTTTAACCTATTTATCGCTTTTGCCATCATTTCTTTAGCAAATTCATCTTTTTCTTCAATTAACGCTTCCTTTATTTCAACCACGACTTCTTTATCTTTGTCGCACAAATGAGAAAGAGCCCATGCACTATATCCTCTCAAAAAAGGACTTTGTGACTTTAACAAGTTTTTTATAGGCTCTATACAACTTTTTTCCTTTGTATTGACACAAGCAATTATAGCATTTCTTATTATAATACTTTTTCCCCTCCAAGAGGAAGAAGTTGGTCCAAAAATTTCTGCAAATTCCTTTTTTGACATATTTAAAATTTCTATTAAGTCATGTCTTGGCAGTAACTTATCCGGTACAAATTCTGGCCTTACTACCTTTTTTGCTCTTTTATTAAAAGGACACACTTGCTGGCAAGTATCACAGCCATATATTCTTCTGCCCATTTTTTTAGCTATTTTTTCTTCTATTTTGCCTTTTTTGACTGTAATATAAGACAAACATTTATTGGCATCTATTATATAAGGCTCAATTATAGCCTTAGTAGGACAAGCTTTTATACATAAATCACAACCCCCACATTTAGTTTTTTGCGGTACATCTGGTTCAAAATATTTGTTGATGAGTATTTCCCCTAAAAAAATATAAGAACCGTATTCATCATTAATTATAAGCCCATTTTTCCCAAACCACCCTATTCCTGCATGATAAGCAATTTCTCTTTCTAAAAGCGGGTTATTGTCCACTAAACATACTGTTTTTACTTCTTGGCATTTTGATTTTATAAATTCAGAAAGTTTTTCCATCTTCTCTTTTAAAACTTTATGATAATCTACTCCCCAGCTGCTTCTTGAAATTATACCATAGCTTCTACTATAATATTTAATCTCATGTTTCACATTATATGATAAAGCTATGGCTATAATAGATTTCACTTCAGGCAAAATAAATTCAGGAGAGATTCTTTTTTGAATATCTCTCTCCTCAATAGAACAACTATAGCCTAAATTTTCTCTTTCTTTTAGAAAATTGTTATATTCTTTCAAACAATCAGGACTTGCAAAACCTACTAAGTCAATGCCAATTTGTTGTGCAAATTTTTTTATCTCTTCCTTAGTTACACAATCCACTATTTATCCCCTTTATCTTCTTTTTTATTAGACAATAATCCATAATAATATTTAAGCTTTCTATAAACTTTATCGTAAATTTCTTCAAAGCTTTTTCCTGTCAAAATTTCTATCCCTTCTTCAATTGTTTTTACACTGTAGATGTGGAAAAGCCCTCCTTTAACTGCTTCTATAACTTCTTCTGTTAAAACCAAATTATTGACATTTTGATGAGGAATTATTACTCCTTGCTCCCCTGTCAAACCTTTTTCTTTACAAACCTTGTAAAATCCCTCTATTTTATGGGTCACTCCTCCCACCGGTTGTACCTCCCCAAATTGATTGACTGACCCTGTTACGGCAATTCCCTGTTTTATAGAAACTTCTGCAAGGCTGGAAAGGAGTGCATAAAGTTCTGTACTGGAAGCACTATCTCCTTCTACTCCTTCATAGGACTGTTCAAAAACGATTCTAGCAGAGAGGGTCAAAGGGAAATCTTTTGCAAACTTACTCCCTAAATAACCTGTCAATATCATAACTCCTTTGTCGTGTATTCTACCACTCATTTTTGATTCTCTTTCAATATTTACAACCCCTTCTTCCCCTGGGTATGTGGTGACAGTTATCCTTGAAGGCTTACCAAATTCATAATCCCCTAAATTTATAACAGCTAATCCATTGACAACTCCTACTCTTTCTCCCTCAACATCAACAAGATATATGTCCCTTTTGAAATATTCTAAAACTTTTTCTTCTAGCTTATTTACCCTCTTTATTTTTTCTTCTATAGCCTTTTTAACATGGACTCCTGTAACTACTTGACTTCCTTCCAAACCTGCCCAGGCATCTGCCTCATACAATACTTCCACAATTTCGTTAAAGCGGGTAGTTAATTTGTCCTGGTCCTCAGAAAGTCTAGTACTATACTCTATAACTTTTGCAACACCTTCCCTGTCAAAGGGCTTTAAATTGTTTTCTACACAGTGGGTCTTTATAAAAGAAGCCATATTTTTCATATTTTCTTCATTTAGCTCCATCTCTTCGTTAAAATCTACTTTTATTTTAAAAAGTTTGCTAAAGTCCTCATCATAATTGTAAAGCAAATAGTAAAGATAAGGGGTACCTATTAAAATCACCTTTACATCCAACTTTATAGGCTCTGGTTTTAAAGAAGAAATTGACAAAAATCCATATTGAGAAGATATATTTTCAATTATAATTTTTTCCGTCTTTAAAGACCTTTTTAAAGCATCCCAAGCATAAGCATAAGATAACAGATCTTTTGCTTGCAAAATTAAATAACCGCCATTTGCTCTATGTAATGCTCCAGCTTTTATTTTAGTAAAGTCCGTTGTAGCAACTCCAAAGTCACTTTCGTATTCTATACTTCCTATTATGTTATTATAGTTAGGATTATACTCAAACACAACTGGAGCACCGTCAGTATTGCTATTGTCTACAAGCAAATTAACCATGTACTTTTTTAAAAAGGCTTTTTCTTTCCTCATCAAAAGAGGAAATGGCATATCTTCTCCATCAGTACTCTTAAAACTTCCAATATTTTCTAAGATGTCCTTTTTGACGCTTTCTAAATATTTTAGCACACTTTCATTTACTTTATATCTCCCCTTTAAATCCTCAATCAAATGACCTACAGCAAAGAGACCTATATTATTGTCCAAATTTTTAATTTCATCTCTCGCTTGTTTGTCAATAGATTGTATTTCCTTCCATATTTGAAGAGCTTTTACTTCAAATTCTGCAGCTCTTTTTTCAATTTCCTTTCTTACTTCTTCATCTAACTGTTGAAACTCTTCTTGACTTATTTGCCTTCCTTCTATAACAGGAATGCTTATAATACCTGTGCGAGTATCTTTTAAGACAAATCCAAAACTTTTTGCAAGCGTATTTAATTCTTCCATTAGCTCACTCTTTTTTTCTTGGTATTTCTTTATTATCTCACTCTTTTGCATATCATAAGAATCCGATTCAAAAGCTTTAGGTATATCCCTTTGGAGTTGTTCCACAAAATCCTCCATGTCTTTTTTGAATTGCTTGCCCATTCCAGCTGGTAATTCTATCGCTATTGGTTGAGCAGGTTTTTCAAAATTATATACATAAACCCAATCATTTGGCCTTTCTTCCGTTCTTGCAATCTTCTTTATGTAACTGGAGGCAAAACTAGTTTTACCAGTTCCAGTTATTCCTGTTATAAATATGTTGTAACCTTTCTGTTTTATTTTAATTCCAAATTCCATTGCCTTTTTCGCTCTGTCTTGTCCTATTATTCCTTCTAATGGAGGGATTTCTTCAGTTGTGTCAAAATCAAAAACTTCTGGATTTACATATCTTTTTAATCTGTTAAAACTCAACTTTCCCATAACAACACCCACCCAATCTTTTTAATAATAATTATTCGCCAACAAATCAATTTTTCCTCTTTTTACACAAAGAATAAATTTTGGCTGAAGGATAGTCCTCCAGCCAATTAATCTTCTTCATCAATTTTTCCGTCTCTTTCATCCATTTCTTTTTCTGCAAATTTTATCATTTTCTTTACCATGTTTCCTCCTATTTTACCCACTTCTCTTGTAGTCATGTTTTCCCATCCGCGTTTTTCAATATCATCATCTAAATTAAGCTCTTCAGCAGCTTCTTGCTTCAAAGAATCTAACTCATCCTCAGCTTTAGGGTATAACTTTTTTCTTTTCCCCATAAAAACCCTCCATATTTCGTTTTATCAATATTTTCCCCTAAAGCTTCATTAAAAATGTATAAAAAAACCCGGAAAAATCCGGGTTATTCTTCTTTTATTGCCTCTGTCGGACAAGAGCTCATTGCATCTCTTGCGCAATCTTCTAAGTCTGCTGGAACTTCATCTACAATTGCATGGGATTTCCCTTCATCATTCCAGTCAAAAACATCTGGGCACATGTCTATACAAACCCCACAAGCTATGCATTCGTCTTGGTCGACATAAACTTTCATACCATTACCTCCTAATCTTTTTATGTAAAATTTTACACATACATTATATCATTAACCTTCCATTGCTTCAATAGTTTTTAACTTTCTCTTTGAAAATATGCAAAAAAATAAGGCATATAGCCTTATACAATTGCAAGGAGTTCTCTCAAAAAGTTATTGAGTAAATTGACATCTTGCGAATTCAGTTTATTTAAATTGATATAAAATTTTTGAATGTTTTCAGCCAATTTTTTGTCTATATCGCTCTTTACTTTAGTGTACAACAAAACACCTAATACTGCTCCTACAAATAAAACTAAAGAAGAAGTAGGATTAACAGAGGCCAGTAAATTTTCTATACTCTCCATGGAAAGGCCTCCCGCCATCCTAAGTTTTAGTAAAAATGCAGTAATAGCATATGCACAAAATTCTATAGGCTTAGTAGCCTGAAACATCTCATTTAATATTTCCTCAAGAGAATTAGGCTTACTATTTTTTACTTTTTTAATCAAAGTATCTCTTAGGGAATTCCATTCATCTTTATTCGCTTTTTTAAATATTTCATAAGCTTTTTCTGTTGGTAGAAATCTTAAAGTAGATCTTCCTTGGCTTTTTTCCTCCCCAAGGTAATACTCGGTCTTAACAAAATCACCTTTCTCTAATTCCTTTAAAATATCATAAGCTGTCCATTTGCTAATTTTCATTGCCTGCGCCACATCTGTATAGTGAACGGGCTCACCTTTTGAATCATAAAGTTCAGTTAGTGTTTTTAAAAATTCCACCCTCCTATTTGTCAGCATCTCAACACCCCATTAAGTAATACTATCTAAATTTATAGGGGATTTTAATATTTATGTCAAGCCTCTTTTTTTATTTCCATTTTTTTCTCCAAAATTTCGTCGGCTACTTTACCCCAATTATCAGCAACCACTGTTAAATCATCGTAGAGGTTCTCTATATGAGCAGCTTCACTGGCTTCTGTGTGTTTTGCTTTTGATTCTCTAACTATTTCTAAAAGTTTTTCTGGATTGTCAATAAGTGGACATGGTCTTAGATGATTTAGATTAAATGGCTGCCTTTTTCTATAGCTTTTCATAATAGGTGACTGTAATGCTTCTAATAAACTTACTTCATTTATATTTACATTAGAATAATGGATAAAAGCACAAGGCTCAACTTCTCCCGCTGCATTTATGTGTAGATACCTTCTTCCTCCTGCAATACATCCTCCACTGTATTCGCCATCATTCCAGAAATCAATTGCAAAAAGTTCCTTTGTAGCCCTTATATAATTTATTCTTTCATAGCTATACTTTCTCTGTTCAGGTGTAACCATGAAGCTGATATCAGGGTCTCTGCCTATAGGAATATAAGTAAAATACCAAGCAAAGGCAGCTCCTTTATCTATCATCATGTCTACAAATTCATCACTTAAAATTTCCTCTACATTTGTTCTTGTAGATGTAGCTGAATATCCAAACAGCACCCCATTTTCTCTCATCAAATCCATTGCTCTCATAATCTTATCAAAAGTACCTTTTCCACGTATTGCATCGTTACTTTCTTTAAAACCATTAATACTTACTGCAAAAGTAATGTTGCCTACTCTTTTAACTTCCTTTATCATATCCTCGTCAATTAAAGTACCATTGGTAAACAAGTGGAATACTTGGTTTTTATGTCTTTCAGCAAGCTTTATAATATCTTTCATCCTAACAGTAGGCTCTCCACCAGACAAAACTATAAAATATATGCCCAGCTCTTCTGCTTCTGTACATACTCTATCCATCACTTCAAAAGAAAGATTGTGAGGTTTGTACTGTCCTGCCCAGCATCCTACACATCTTAAATTGCAAGCCTCAGTTGGATCCATCAAAATTGCCCACGGAATGTTAATATCTAATTTGTTTTCTAATTCTTTTTGTTTTGGAATTCCTTTCAAGCTAGCATTTATAAAGAAATTAACACCTAAAGTTTTTATAATGTTTTTGTCAATATTTTTAAGAAGTTTCATTGCAAATCTGTACCAATTGCTGTCTTTGTCATCTAAAAATCTCTTCACACTTTCTATTTGCTGTTTATGATTGGGCATTATTGCAATTTTTGACAGAAGATTAGCTATTTTGTCTAAATTTTTCTCTGGGTCTTTTTCTACATAGTTAATAACAGCACTGATAAGCGGGTCAATCACATTCATCATAACTCCTCCTCTACTTTATTTTTTATCCCAAAATATCAAACTAACCCAAAAAACCAAAATTCCATTTCAAGAACATTATACCACTTTAAAAATAACATTTCAAGTAATATTTATTATATTTTATGCTTACAAGTACTATTTTATTTACCTAATTGTACATCCCCTCCAAAAACTCCTATTATTTTCTTCTCTGAATTGTAAACAGGAATTGCAATTGTAGTACAAATTTCGTTTGTCGCTAAAGAAATGTAAGGCTCTGTCACTGTTATTTCCCCTTCAATAGCCCGTTGAAACCAAGACCTGTGATATACATTAGAAATTCCTACTTCCATTGAAATAGCTTTTATATCTCCATTATTTAGAATAGAAAATACCAACTCAAAATTTGGATATTTCTTTATTATTTCCATGACTATCTCTTTTGCTCTATTCCCAAACAGCTGTTCCTTGTTTTCTTCTATTATTCTCTGAAGTATCTTTTTAGCCTCTTCAATTTTTCTTTTTTGCTCTTGTGTAAGTTTTACTGTGCTAGAAAATTTTTTAACTAATGTCTGCAATTTTTCTGCAAAGTTATTTAATTTTCCCATCATTTCTTTTAATTCTTCCATTGAAGAAACTTGTTCTTGAGTAGAAGCTAATGTCTCCTGGGTATTTGCTGCAGTTTGTTGTGTAACCGCTGCAATCTTGTGATTGAGTTCTTTAATTTCTTTAATTTTATCGTATTGAGAGTTTACTAAGTTGTCTACAGACATAATCGCCTCTATAACTCTGCTACTAGATTTTACTACATTTTCTATCTTTTCTTTTGCAGTATTTGTATAAGACAAATTTTCTAACGCGTTTTGAATTTCTTGTTCCAATTTCCCCGAAACTTCTTTAATTTTTTCTTGAATGTTTTTAGTCAGTAAAACTATTTCTCCCGCAGCAGAAGCAGACTGCTCTGCAAGATTTCTCACTTCCTGTGCTACCACAGCAAAGCCTTTTCCTTGTTCTCCTGCTCTTGCTGCCTCTATTGCAGCATTTAAAGCTAATAAGTTTGTTTGATCTGCAATTTTATTCACCATCCCAATTATATCTGTTATCTTATTTGCTCTTTCTCTTAAATCCAATACTTCTTTAATTAATTCCTTATTCTTGTTAGCACTTTCTTCTATCCTTTTCATCAATTCAGTCATAATCGTTTCATTTTCTTTTATTACTTTTCCCATCTCAAAGCTTAAATCTTTAGTTTCATTAAATTTACTTTTAATCTCTTTATTAAACTCAAAAGCTTGATTAGCATCCTTGGCAGTTTGCTGAGCAGCTTCTGCTTGCTCTTCTGCCCCCTTTGCAATTTCTTCTAAAGCAGCAGCAATCTCTTTTGCAGCATTGGTAACGTTATCAATCTCATGTGTTAATTTTTTTGACCCAACAACTGTTTGTTCCGCAGTTTGTTGAGATTCTGTAACTAATCTTTTAAAGTTATTCAAAAAGCTATTTAGAGATTTAGCTAACGTTTCAAATTCATCATCACCTTTTATGTCAATTTTTTTCGTCAAATCCCCTTTTGCTATTCCCTCAATGGCTTCCTTCATTTTTTCAACTGCTAAAATCATACTTTTTTCGAACATTATCCAATGAAGTAAAACAGCTATAACAACTGTTACAATAAAAGCCTCTACATAAGGCACAACTGTATTTCTACTTGCAAAATAGGTCAAAAAAAAAGCAACTAAAATACTGTTTACACCCGCCAAAATAACACCGTACATCAACAGCCTAAACTTGATACTTTTAAGCATAAAAATCCCTCCTGTTTTAGGTTGCATTAATTACAACATAGGTATTAGCCTTTTCTTATTATTTCTACAAAACCTTAAATATTCCTTCTTTTTTTGCAAAAATTCTACAAAATAAAGCAAGAGTCCATTGAAGATTCCTAAACTTAAACATCAAGGCAACTGCCGCCTATAAATTCTCTTATGATAGAATTGGGAGGTATTGCTAATTCATCTTCTAATGGAAGGAAATAACTCAAAAACTCTAATATTTCTTTAGCGATAGAATAAGCAGGATTGTCTTGGGAAACTTTCTTAAGCAAAGGCTCTGCATATTTTTTTAATACAGGTAGCTCATAAGGTAAAAAAGAGTTAAACATGACATCCGCTTGTTCTTGATAAGGGAAAATCCATTTTTCTTCTCCTTTTCTGACCATAGGCCACATGTTTATAGTCTCTGCCGCATCACTAGAACGGAATTGGCTATCTCTCACCATGCGCCTTATTAATCTTGTCTGAGTAGTAGATATTCTATTATGTTCATCAAGATTTAGCTGCGTAATAGCACTCACGTATATTTTATATTTATTATCTTTAGGTATTTGCAAAGTCAATTTTTCATTTAGACCGTGAATCCCTTCCATCAAAATAATTTGATTTTTGTCAAGTTTTACTTTTCTTCCTTCTGGCTCTCTTTCCCCTGTTTTAAAGTTAAAAATAGGGATTTCTACTTCTTCCCCTTGAATAAGCTTTATTAAATGCTCATTGAAAAGTGGCAAATCTAATGCATCTATGGACTCAAAGTCGTAATTTCCAAACTCATCTTTCGGAGTAAGTTCTCTTGGCACAAAATAATTGTCTAATGATATCGGAAAAGGCTTTAGTCCGTTTACCCTCAACTGCACACTAAGTCTATGAATAAAAGAGGTTTTCCCTGAAGAAGAGGGTCCAGCAATAAGCACTACTTTTATCATTTTGTTTGAAGCTATATAATCTGCAATTTTGGATATTTTCTTCTCATGAAATGCTTCAGAAACCAATATTAAATCTCTACCTCTTCCTTGTTTTATCATGTCGTTCAAAGAAGAAACATAACTTATGTTTAAAATACTTGCCCAGTCCTCTGCCTCTTTAAAAATTGAAGCAAGTTTTGGAACATCCGCAAATACAGGCAAAGAGCGGGGATTATATACATCTGGAGCAATTAAAATAATGCCTGGAAAATAAAAACGTATATCAAATACTTTTAGATACCCTGTAGAAGGTACACAAGGGCTATAGAAAAAGTCCACTGTACCATCACAATAATAAACAGGAACCTTTTCTTTGTCAGTATCTTTAAACAATTTTACTTTCTCAGTCAATCCTTCTTTTTCAAATAGCTTTATTGCCTCTTCTTTAGGCAACATTTTTCTTTCAATTTTTAAATCCTTCTCTATTATTTCTTCCATCCTCTTTTTAATCATAGAAACAATTTTATTGTTGAGAGAATAACCATGTATCTCGCAATACAATCCTTTCCCTAAAGAATGTTCAATAGTAACTGTAGCTCCAGGAAGTAGCTCTTTTACAGCTTTAATAAAAACAAAAGTCAAACTTCTTCTATATATCCTCGTGCCTTCCTCAATCGTCGTATCTACAAACTCCACTGTGCTATCCTTTGAAACTGTGCAGTTTAGATCGACTAATTCATTATTGACTTTCGCAGCCACTATTATCCCATTGTAAAGATGTTCAAAATTTTTTGCAATATTTTCTAATTTTGTCCCTCCTGGGTATTTATAAATATTACCTGCAATAGCAATTTTCATAAAAATCACCTCAATAGGATTATATACTAATACAATACAAAATTAAAAGCCCTTTCTTTTGATAGGTCTGTGTCAAGATTTTGTAGGTAAAAAATTTTTATAATCAACCTCACCGCCAAAAATCTATAAGTTTAAATTAGTGATTTGTATATATTACTATTTATGTTAAATCATTGCTTTAATAAAGCACAAATGTCCCTTCTCCTTTCCCTTGCTTTTCTTAATGTAAAATAATGGAACTATTCCTGCCTCAAATACCTACTGCTAAGCCATTTGCTCGTGTTAATTCCTTTAAAACGTATTTTATCCATGGCTTGCTCGCAAATGGACCTTCTAGTATCGGTAATGAAACTCTTAACCACTCTTCTATGTCTTCTTCCGTGTACTTTCTTTTTTCCTCCTGTTCTACCGGCTGTATTATCTTTTTTATTTCTTCTTGCTTTAAACGCCATTGCTTTGTATAGTCTTCTAATCTGTCATTTGCTTTCTCCGATAATATCCTGGGAAGTTAAAATAAAATTGTGTCCGCTGTATAATTAGTATTGAAATAATTAACAAAGGAGGTTCACGATTATGGAGAAAAGTGAAATTTTTGAAACAGCTAAAAATATGGCTATCGAACAAGTGTTAAATATGTATTGCTTCAAGGACGACCCTACTCACCCAGCTCTCAAACAACTTTTAGAAAGCTTACTTGAATACATCATGTTATCAGAAAGATCAGTTTATCTTGCAAAAAATGAAAATGACAAAGGCAATGGCTTTTATGAGAGAAACTCGCAACTCCTGTTGGCAACCTTGAACTCTCCGTTCCTCGCACACGCTCGGCTTCTTTTAAACATTCCATCCTCCCTGAGCCCTACAAAAGAGTTGACAGTTCTTATACTAACTTACTTATGTCCTTAGTTGCCAATGGCTATTCCGAAAGTTCTTTAGTCCAAACTCTCAAAAGCATGAGTCTGCCATATTCTGAAGACGAAATCGCAAAAATCAAAAACGACCTTAAAAATGAGCTTCAACTTTTTAAACATAGAGAATTACCCGAAAGTGCTTTTGCTCTAATCATTGACGGTTATCACTGTGAAGTAAAAGATAATTCCAAAGTCAAACAAGCTACTTGCTATGTTGTCCTCGGTATCGATTTAGAAGGCAAAAAAGATATCTTCGGTATCTACACTTTCTTTGGCAAAGAAAATAAAGCCGATTGGATGAAAGTATTCGAAGACTTAATTACCAGAGGTCTCAAAAAAGTCTTAATAGTTGTAAGCGATGATTTCCCTGGAATCATTGATGCTGTTAAACTCGCTTACCCCTACGCTGATCATCAGCTGTGTTTTGTTCACCTCCAGCGTAACGTTAAAAAGCATATGGCAAAAGATGATGCATCTGTCTTTAACAAAGAATTAGATAAAATAAGAGCTTCCTCTTCTGATTTTGACGAAGCTGTTTCAAATTCAAACTCCTTTGTAATCAGTATTCCTCAAAATATCCCTGTTTTATAAAGGGAATTTATGAAAAAGCCGAGTTTTATCTTGCACATATGAAGTATCCAGAGGATTTAAGAAAGCACATTTATACTACCAATGCAGTAGAAAGTGTCAACAGTATAATTGAAAAAATAAAAATAAACTCAGGCGGTTATTTTCAATCAGTAGAAGTTTTAGAAATAAACATCTATTTACAACGAGAAAACTTGCGTCGGGGCAAGTGGAAAAATGGAGTGCCTATCCTTAAAAAATGTAGTTACAATATATTACATCTCTACGATATGCGCTATGAAATGGAAACACAAAATTCTTGACAAGTCTCTGCTTTGCTCTAAATCCTATTACTTCCCACACTCTTTTCTCTCGGTTCTCCATTAACTTTCTATCCATCTCTTCTGCTATCCACTCAAGAAGTTGTTTCGATATTCCTTGTGTAAGTTCATGTATCCCTCTCTCCAGTTCATAAAAATCTTTACTCTCCCTTATTATTCTCATTAAACCTTGAACAAAAAGCAGGATTATACCCACTATGTGTCGAATATCTAATAAACATATCAGACCTCACCTTCCTTTGATTTGATTTTTGTTTTTTCGCGGTGAGGTCTTTTTTCTATATTCATACCTCATTTTCCTGCTTGATTACTTACTGAAATTTTACACTATCCTCCTTGACTTATTTAGATCACAAACAATACAATATAATACACTATCAAAAGTATTGCACCTAGAGGAACAGCAGTTCGTGCCCATTCTGTACTTTTTATTTTTAATTTTCCCGCTGAAATGATGTTTGGAATATT
>Ga0207430_10137_pt1 | contig 31123 bp, 31 predicted proteins | sample YelNatsi3bottle8_FD_187544 | JGI IMG/M metagenome (GOLD analysis project Ga0207430, IMG submission 187544) | Hot spring thermophilic microbial communities from Obsidian Pool, Yellowstone National Park, USA - site 3 bottle 8 (SPAdes) (version 2) | ecosystem: Environmental > Aquatic > Thermal...
TGCTTTTCTCGGGAGGCTTTACATTGAATTTTTGTTATCCTAGGCGCAAATTGCCACAATTTACCTAAATAAAATTGCTAAAGTATAGAAAAACAGATTCTAAAATTGAGTTTCTACACTAGAATCAAATTTATGTCAAAAGCCAAAACTCCTACGACATCAGAAGCAGCTGAAGTTAAAGAACTTCTAACGGCTTTTGAAACAGTAACTACTCCTCCATTTGTCCCATCATTGCTGTAAGGGCCAGTCCATATTATTGCATCCGGATTTTCAATAGCTTTTTTATACCATTCCTGGCTGGTAGGGTCATAGTTTGGGTCGAGGGGAAGGTCAGGAGATTGAATTATTTTTTTATCTGGTGTTGCAAAATAAATAAGAGATATTTTAGTACTTTTTGCTTTTAAAATGGTTGTAAATAAATCTTGTAAATTCTTTTTATTAGTTTCGAAATCACCTTGTCCTAAATTTAGAATTTGAGGATTGGCAGAGAGAATAGTAAGCTGAGTTTCAATATCATTTTTGAAAAGGTCTACATAATTATTTATTAGTCCTAATGTATCAGCATTAGAGAGGTTAATAGTATCTTGTAAAGTTTTTATTGATTTGCTTGTAGACATATAACCAGTGAAAGCAAGAGGTACGATTATTATAAAGGCTATGAAGGTCATTAATTTAGCAAATATGCCGCTGCCACTGTTTGAAAGCTTTAGTCTAACGTTTGCCTTAGGAATTTTGAAAAACGAAATTTTAGAGAACCTTAGTTTTAACTCTTTCTTTTGAATTCCTTTTTGCCTTTTCATTAGTTAAACACCTCCAAAATGGGCAAATTAAGTTATGCAATCGGTTGTATAAATATATTATACCACTGTTAGATGGATTTTACAATAAAATGTCGGAATTTGTATTTTGAGATCGTAAAAATTTTATTAAAATTTTATTGCTATTTAAGGTTTAAGGTGATATAATACACCTATAATATAATCGAAAGATTATATTGAACCAAAAATTCAAAGTGAGGGGATTATTAGTTATGTATCAAGACAAAGTGTTAGTGTGCAAAGATTGTGGAAAAGAGTTTGTGTGGACAGCAGGAGAACAACAGTTTTATGCGGAGAAAGGCTTTCAAAATGAGCCTGTAAGATGTAAAGCGTGCAGAGAAGCGAAAAAAAGAAGAAACCATCAGTACAATGCTAGAAGAGACAAGAAAGCTTTTGGCATGAGCAGATAATCCCCTTACTTTTTCGCAAGAAAAGTAAAGAGGATTATACAAAAGACACCATTTTGGTGTCTTTTTTACACTTCAGAACTTTTTCCACATTGTTAAAAGCGAATTTAAAAGTTATTCACAAACTTATCCACATTATCCACAGATTTTTATTTCACAACATATTTTTATACTTTCTAAAAAATTTCATGTCCTCTTTAAAGAAAAAAATATTGAAATTTTATTCATATGATATTATAATTATGAAAGCAAAAGGTCAGAAAATCTATTTGTAGCAGTTATTTATAATTGACATTTTTTATGAATTTACAAAATTTTTATAAAGAGGAGAGGAGAAGAAAAATGAATAAAAAAACATTATTTGTTTTCTTAACAATGACAATTATTTTGGGTTTAATTTTATCCGCTTGTGGCAACAAACCAGCTAATACTTTGGACAAAATTAAGGAAAAAGGCGTTATCGTAATGGGTACAAGTGCAGATTTTCCTCCTTATGAGTTCCATAAAGTAGAAGGAAACAAAGATACAATAGTGGGGTTTGACGTTGATATAGCAAATGCCATTGCGAAAAAATTAGGGGTTAAGCTGGAGATAAAAGATATGGACTTTAAAGGGTTGATTCCAGCTCTTCAAGCTGGGCGCATAGATATGGCGATTGCTGGAATGACTCCAACACCGGAGAGGGCTAAAAGTGTTGATTTTTCAGACCTTTATTATGATAGTAAACAAGTGGTAGTAGTGCGTAATGACAGTCCTATTTCCAAATTTGATGACTTAAAAGGCAAAACTGTTGCAGTGCAAATAGGCACCACCTCTGAAGAAGCTGCTAAAAAGATACCGGATGTAAAATTGAAGCAGCTAAATCGTGTTGGAGACGCTTTTATGGATTTAAAGAATGGCAGATGTGATGCGATAGTATTGGAAAATACTGTAGCAAATGCATATCTCAAAGAATACAAGGACATGAAGATACTTAACATGAAAGAAATCAACACGGTAGAAAATGGTTCTGCTGTTGCAGTAGCTAAAGGAAATAAGGAATTAGTGAATATAATAAACGATGTGATAAAAGAATTAAAAGCAAGTGGCGAATATGACAAACTTATAGATAAATGGTTTAAGCAATGATGAAATTTGGTGGAGAATTTTAAAAACAGTTCTCCACTAAAATTTTGCTGAAAGGAAGATTTTTATGAGTGTAAATTTTTTGAGCATGCTAAAATACAGTCATTTATTTGTAAGCGGCCTTCTCATGACTTTAAAACTCACCTTTTTAGCAGTGACTATAGGAGTTATATTAGGCCTGATTGTTGCTCTTATTAAAATGTCTTCTATAAAACCTATAAGCTTTATAGGAGCCAGTTATGTTGAAATTATAAGAGGTACTCCTCTTTTGGTACAACTTTTATTGATATATAACGGTCTTATGCAATTTGGAATAGATATACCAGCTTTTACAGCAGGAGTTTCTGCTCTTGCCATAAATAGCGCTGCTTATGTTGCAGAGATTATAAGGGCAGGCATACAAGCTGTAGACCCTGGGCAAAACGAAGCAGCTCGTTCCCTTGGCATGACTCATGCTATGGCGATGAGGTATGTGATAATTCCCCAGGCAATAAAAAATATTTTACCTGCTTTGGGAAATGAATTTATCGTGATGCTCAAAGAATCAGCTATTGTATCAGTAATAGGCTTTGCTGACCTTACAAGGCAAGCAGATATTATACAAAGCATTACTTATAAATATTTCGAACCTTACATCATAATTGCAGCCATATATTTTGTAATGACATTTATCTTTTCAAGACTCCTTGGAATCTTTGAAAGGAGGTTGAGGGCTGGTGATACTCGTTAAAGATGTGCATAAAACTTTTGGCAATTTAGAAGTGTTAAAAGGCGTAAGTTTAAATGTAAATAAAGGAGAAGTTGTTGTAATAATAGGACCAAGCGGTTCAGGGAAAAGTACCCTTTTAAGGTGTATAAACCTTTTGGAAGTACCTACTAAAGGAGAAATCTACATTGAAGGAGTCAAAATAAACGACAAAAAAGTAAACATCAATAAGATAAGGCAAAAAGTAGGGATGGTTTTTCAGCATTTTAATTTGTTTCCACACTTAACGGCTTTAGAGAATGTAACTTTAGCTCCTATTAAAGTGAAAAAGATGGACAAAAAAGCCGCTGAGAATATAGCTTTGGGCTTACTGGAAAAAGTGGGGCTTGTTGAAAAAAAAGACGAGTATCCTATTAAACTATCAGGCGGTCAAAAGCAACGACTTGCAATTGCAAGGGCATTAGCTATGCAGCCAGATGTCATGCTTTTTGACGAGCCCACATCAGCCCTTGACCCTGAAATGGTAAAAGAGGTTTTAAATGTAATGAAAGGATTGGCTAATGAAGGGATGACTATGGTAGTTGTCACTCATGAGATGGGGTTTGCGAGGGAAGTAGGAGATAGAGTCATTTTTATGGACGATGGAATGATAATTGAAGAAGGGACGCCAGAAGATATTTTCTACAATACAAAAAATGAAAGGACAAAAGAATTTATAAGTAAGATTTTGTAAAGGCACTCCGAAAAGGAGTGTGAGCTTGTACACAAAGTATAATTTTGATTGGCATTTTGCAAGTTTGCTCCAGCGACAAAGCAGGCTAAACTAACGCTCGCTCTCAGACTCTGGCGGGGTTCCGGCCACATTCGACATCCTTGTCTCAGGTGGCCGCTTCCGCCATCCGTGGCTCCAGCCCCGCCTCCGTCTTTCGAGCTTGCTAAGTTTCCCGGCACTCAAGTAAGTATGATTGTTTTTCTATTTTTGCTTTATAAACTTTCTTACTTGAGTGCCGGGCTGCTTTGTCGCGAGTCGCATTACTTCACAAAATGCCAATCTTGCAAAATAGTTTGTCAACAGTCTGGTACTCCGAAAAGGAGTGTTTTTTGTTTCCACATATTGCAGGAATATTGTTTTTTATGTAGAATTATATTAAATAGAAGGATAATGAGAGGGGTTTGATACTATGAATATCACAGTAAGCGGTAAAAATGGCATGACAGTTACGGATGGACTAAGGGATGCGGTTATAAAAAATGTGAGCAAGTTAAGCAAATACTTTCCAGAAGATACTGAAGTGAGGACTGTTTTAAGTGTACAGAAAAACAATCACATTGCGGAAATTACAATACCTTTTAAGGGTATTATATTTAGAGCTGAAGAAGTCAGCGATGACATGTATGTGTCAATTGATAGGGTTGTAGACAAAATAGAAAAACAAATACTTAAACACAAGGCAAAGCTTAAAAATAGATTTGGTGCTAATGAGTCAATAAGGTTTGAAATTCCACCTGTTTATGAAGAAGCTAAGGGAGAAGAGGAAGAGGGTTCCTTTGAAATAGTTAAGACAAAGAGGTTTCCCATAAAGCCTATGTCACCTGAGGAAGCAATTCTTCAGATGAACCTTTTGGGACATAACTTCTTTGTATTTACAAATGCCGACACTGACACTATAAATGTCGTATACAAAAGAAAAGATGGGAAATATGGCTTAATAGAGCCAATAGAATAAAACTACATAAGAAGCTAAAAAATTGGGGATAGGCTCTATCCCCAATTTTTTTGTCTAAAAAGAAGGAATTTTAAATTTTGTATAGAATATATTTTTAGTGTGGACAAATTTTAATAGGGTGTGAAGATAATGGGTGAAATAACAAAAGATACAGTAAATTCGATGGAAGAGTATATAAATAAAATTCAAGGAGTACTATCCAGTAGGGTAGTTGTAGAGAATGGTGAGATAACAGAAATTCACGTGTTGGCTGACAGTACAAGGAATGCAAAGCAGATTGCAAGAGATGTGCAATCTGTCATAATGGCGCAGTTTGGAATTGATATAAATCACAAGATTGTCAGTGTAGCGCAAATTGATACTGGAGAAAATCTCCAAGGAGAACAGAGGCTTGTTTTTTCAAGCTATTCATTTATAAATAATGGACTTACCAGTGAAGCAAGAGTTATCCTCACAAGAGGCGATGAGGTTTTTGAAGGATATGCTGAAGGACCTAATACTGCAAGTAATAAATATAAAATAATTGCCAATGCTACACTGGACTCTATTTCTAAATTGATTCCCAGAAACCATTTATTTTTATTGGAAGATGTCGATATATTTAATATAGCAAAAAACAGGATAATAGTTGTAGGGGTTACTCATGTGACAAATAACCAGGAGGAACTCCTTACCGGGTCTTGTCTTATAAAAAAAGATGAAGGAGAAGCTGTGGTAAAAGCCACATTGGATGCTGTTAACAGGCGTGTAATGTCAATTACGTCCCGTTAGTTATTTTAGTTATTTTAACACCCAAACCGCTTAAAAGTTGCTTAGCGTAGCGTTACCTGAAGCCTAAGGGCAGAAGAGTTATCACAGCAAAGGAGGGTTTCAGGATGAACAAAGCGACACTTATAAAAATATTGCTGGCTTTAATGGCACTCGCATTAGCAGGAGGTGCAAATGTTGCATGGGGTTAAGGCGGTTTGAGGTGTTTTTTAGATTGAAAATAGGAGGTTTATTATGCTTAACAAAAGAGTAAAAATATATATTTCTATAATAATAATAGTGGGATTATTTTTTATTATATATTCTATTTTAAACGTCCCTACAAATAGAATTGTAGATATAATTCTATTTGGATTTTTTGTTGCTTTAGCTGAATCAATGCCATTATATGTAACAAAAGAATTAACTGTATCGGTTGCTTTCGCTGTTGATTTAATGGCGGTGCTTATTTTTGGACCATATGAAGGTTCTTTAATTGCAGCAATAGGTGTGGGATTTCAGGTTGGTAAATATATGGATGGCAAAATAAGACATATTTTTAATTTTCCTTATTACAAGACTTTATTTAATATATCTCAATTAGCTCTGAGTGTTGGTATTGGTGGATTAATATATAGATATACTGGTGGTGTAAATACAAATTATATATATCCTAAATATATTCTTTCTGCATTGTTAGCTGCAATGATATATTACTTCTTAAACACTATTATTGTGGCTGTATTAGTGTCTTTACTAACTAATAGACGAATTAAATATGTTTTAACAAAAGATTTTAAATGGATGATTCCAAACTTTCTCTTCCTTGCCTTTGTAGGTATAGTTATGTCAGAGGCTTTTATAAGAATAGGATACATAAGCTTCATTTTACTCTTTATACCTCTTTTGATGATACGCTATATGTTTAAGCTTTACATAGACTCAAAGCAGTCTTATTACGACACAATAAATGTGCTTGTAAAGGCTCTTGATGCAAAGGATAAATATACAGCGGGTCATTCAAAAAACGTTGAAAAAATTGCGGCTTTACTTTGTAGAGAATTTGGTTTTAGTGAGTCTCACACTGAAATGGTGAGGATTGCATCACTTTTACATGACATAGGAAAGATTGGAGTAAAAGAAGAGGTTTTAAATAAGCCAGGGAAGTTAACTGATGAAGAATTAAGCATAATAAAAGAACATCCCCAAAAAGGCTATGAAATTTTAAGAGATGTTCCGGCTTTAAAGGAGGCCTCTCTATGGGTGAAATACCATCACGAGTGGTACGATGGAAGTGGATATCCCGATGGCATAAAAGGTGACGAAATACCATTGGAAGCGCAGATACTTTCCCTCGCAGACGTTTTCGATGCTTTAGTTTCAGACAGGCCCTACCGAAAGGCTTTTTCACAAGAGGAAGCTTATAAAATAATTTTAGAACATGAAAGGACGCAGTTTAGCCCTAAAATAATAAACGCCTTTAAAAAAGCTTTTGAAAAGAATAGGGAGGAGTTTAAGCATGATATTTGATTCACTTGGTGCTTCTCTAATTTATGGAACTTTAAGAAGAGGAAAAATCAGCGGAATCGCTGATATTGACATAAAAAAACCCAGCCTTTTTATAGCTGCTTTTGTTTTGGAGTTTGGTATGTTAAACCTTGCTAATAAGTTTCACGTCATTATGGAATACCGGTCTTATATCCACTTCTTTGTTTATCTTTTGCTTTTCATAGGATTGTGGTACAATAGAGATAACAAGTATTTTAGAATAATAAGCATTGGAGTGCTTTTGAACTTTATTGTAATATTTGCCAACGGAGGAAGAATGCCTGTCTCTGTTGATGCTTTAAAGGCAGCGGGACTTAATAATCTCATCCCTGACCTTCAGGCAAATAAAATTGCTACACATCAGGTTTTGACAAGTTCTACACGGTTAAAATTTTTAGCAGATGTCTTAGTGTTGCCGAAACCTTATCCATTGCCAAAAACCTTTAGCATAGGAGATTTTATAATGGCGACAGGCACATTTTTACTTGTTACAAATGCTATGCTTAAAAAGGTGAAGAATCATGACGGCACAAGAGCGAAGGAACAAAATAGTTGAAATTTTAAAGAATGCTAAAGAGCCTATATCCGGCTCTGACCTTGCTAAAAGGTTTGGAGTGACAAGGCAAATTATTGTGCAAGATATAGCTATTTTAAGGGCTAAAGGGATTAAAATATTATCCACTCCTCAAGGATATGTAATAGACACAGCAAAAGAAAACACTGTAAAAAGAGTTTTTGCTGTCAAACACGGATATGAGAGGACAGAGGAGGAGTTAAATTTAATAGTTGACAATGGCGGAAAAGTGCTAGATGTAATTGTAGAGCATCCCTTCTATGGGGAGATAAAAGGGCTTTTAATGCTTTCTTCAAGGTATGATGTAAGTAAATTCATGGAGTTTGTAAAAGAAGGAAAAGCGACCCTTTTGTCTTCTCTGACGGATGGAGTGCATCTTCACACTGTTGAAGGGGAAAATAAAGAGGTACTAGATAGAATACAAAAGGTCTTAAAGGAAAAAGGCTTTTTAATAGAATAAGGACTTAACCACTTTAAAAATTTTTAAAAAGTGGTTATTTTATTATTGACATGTGTATATACATCTGTGTATACTATAATTGTGAAAAGTAAAAAATGGGGGTTTTAACGTGAAGACAAGAGAAATTACTATTGGAGGGCTTTTAGCAGCACTATCCCTTATTATACCTTTGGCTTTTGGAGGAGTTTTAGGGATAGTTATTCCGCCTTTCTCAGCCACACTGGCATCCCATGTACCTGTAATGCTGGCAATGCTTATAAGTCCTGCAACAGCGGTATTTGTGGGTGTTGTATCTGCGATAGGATTTTTAATAAAATTGGGACCTATAATAGCAGCAAGAGCAGCGGTTCACGCAGTGTTTGGTTATGTTGGAGCTAAAATGATACAAAGAGGATATTCTTTTCCCGTGGCGTTAGCTGTTACACTTCCAATACATGCTGTTTTAGAAGCAATTGTGGTGATGCCTTTTGGATTTGATTTTTACAAGGCTTTTGTGGTTGTAGGAGTAGGGACAATGATTCACCACACAATAGATTCTGCAATTGCATTGGCACTATTTTACGTATTAAATCCTATTTTGAAGTTTAAAGCTGTGGACATAAAAAATTAACCTTTTAAAAAGGAAACGTCTCATTTTGAGATGTTCTCAGTCTGTAGACAAACTCTTTATGATGTATTGGCATTTTGCATAAGTGAAGCGACTTGACAGAGCAGCAACTAAACTTAGCGAGACCGACAGACGAAGGCGGGGCCGAAGCCAAGGAGGGCGGAGGCGGGCACCTGAGACAGGGATGTCGAATGTGCCCGGAACCCCGCCTGAGTCAGAGGTCGAGCTTTAGTTTAGTCTGTGATGTCACCTGGAGCGAACGATGCAAAATGCCAATAAAAATGGAACTTTGTCTAAGACAGAGAATGCATCATTTTGAGACGTTCTTTTTTGTGAAAATTGTATGAAGAGAGTGTAAAATATTCTTGAAAAAAACTGCTTTTTATTGCCATAAAGACTGCATAGTGATATAATATATAGTTGATTAATAACCTTAGAAGGTGATAAAAATGTTGGGCTTAGTTGAAAAAATATTTGGCAGCTACAGTGAAAGAGAAGTTAAGAGATTGGAACCAATTGCCGATAAGGTTTTGTCATATGAAGATCAAATGGCAAGACTTACGGATGCAGAGCTTAGGGCGAAAACAGATGAATTTAAAAATAGATTGAAAAATGGTGAAACTCTTGATGATATACTTCCCGAGGCTTTTGCGGTGGTAAGAGAGGCCGCTTGGAGAACTCTTAAAATGAAACATTTTAGAGTGCAGGTGATAGGCGGCATTGTCCTTCACCAAGGACGCATTGCTGAAATGAAAACTGGTGAAGGTAAAACCCTTGTCGCGACATTACCTGCATATCTTAATGCTTTAGAGGGCAAAGGAGTTCACATTGTAACTGTCAATGATTACTTGGCAAAAAGAGACCGCGATTGGATGGGCAAGATATACGAGTTTTTGGGGCTGAGCGTTGGAGTAATACTTCACGATATGGGCCCTGAAGAAAGAAAAAAAGCCTATGCTGCTGATATAACCTATGGAACCAACAACGAATTCGGTTTTGATTATTTAAGAGACAACATGGTTATATACAAAGAAGACATGGTGCAAAGAGAACTTAATTATGCTATAGTAGACGAGGTAGATAGCATACTGATAGACGAGGCAAGGACTCCTCTTATCATATCTGGCATAGGCGAAAAATCCACAGACATGTATAAGTTAGCCGACAGATTTGTGAGGACTTTGAGAAAAGATGAAGATTATGTAGTTGATGAAAAAGCAAAGGCTGTAAGTTTGACTGAAAAAGGTGTAGTTAAGGCAGAAAAATTTTTTGGAATTAAAAACCTTGCTGATATTGAAAATATGGAAATTTCTCACCACATTAACCAAGCCTTAAAGGCCCATGCTATAATGAAAAGAGATATAGACTATGTGGTAAAAGATGGTCAAGTCATCATAGTGGACGAATTTACAGGAAGGCTTATGTTTGGGAGAAGGTACAGTGAAGGCCTCCATCAGGCTATTGAGGCAAAGGAAGGGGTTAAGGTAGAAAGAGAAAGCAAAACTTTAGCCACCATAACATTCCAGAATTACTTTAGAATGTATAAAAAATTAGCTGGTATGACAGGTACAGCTCAAACAGAAGAGCAAGAATTTAGGGCTATTTATGGATTAGATGTTGTAGTAATACCGACTAATAAGCCGATGATAAGAATAGACCATCCTGATGTGATATACAAAACAGAAGAAGCCAAGTTTAAAGCTGTTGTTGAGGACATTGTAGAACATCATAAAAAAGGTCAGCCTGTTCTAGTTGGTACAATTTCTATTGAAAAATCTGAAAAATTAAGCGCCATGTTAAAGAAAAGAGGGATACCTCATCAAGTATTAAATGCAAAGTACCATGAAAAAGAAGCAGAGATAATAGCACAGGCAGGAAGAAAAGGAGCAGTTACAATTGCTACAAACATGGCAGGCCGTGGTACTGATATCCTTTTAGGAGGTAATCCTGAATTTATAGCTAAGAAAAAGATGCTTGAGGAGGGCTACTCAAAAGAAATTATTAACGAAGCTGCAGGATATGGCCCTGTTTCAGGCGAGGAAGTTAAAAAAGCCCGCGAGAGATATTTTGAGCTTCTTGAAGAGGCGAAAAAAGAGACTGAAAAAGAACACGATGAGGTTGTAAAGCTGGGTGGGCTTTACATTATAGGTACTGAAAGGCACGAAGCTAGGAGAATAGACAATCAGTTGAGAGGACGTGCAGGCCGTCAAGGTGACCCAGGAGAATCAAGATTTTATATATCTTTAGAAGACGACCTTATGAGACTTTTTGGCTCAGAAAGAGTAAAGAACATGATGGACAGTCTGGGAATTGATGATGACCAGCCCATAGAGCATAAGATTTTGACAAAACAAATAGAGCAGGCCCAGAAAAAGGTAGAGGGTATAAACTTTGACACTAGAAAACACGTTTTGCAGTATGACGATGTAATGAACAAACAAAGAGAGATAATATATGCCCAAAGGAGAAAGGTACTTGAAGGTGAAAACTTAAAAGAGTCTATTCTTGAGATGGTAAAAAGTATAATAGAGAGAAATGTTGAGATATATACTGCAGGAAGTAAGTATCCTGAGGAATGGGATATAAAAGGGCTTTTAGACCATCTTTACGACATGTTCCTTGAAAAAGACAGCGTGATTATTGATGTTGATATAGATAGGCTTGACAAAGAGGTTTTGGCTGACATAATATATGAAGAGGCAGCAAGACAGTATGAGAAAAAAGAGGCAGAAATTGGTCCAGAACAAATGAGGGAAATCGAAAGAATAGTTCTTTTAAGAGTTGTAGATACTAAGTGGATGGACCACATAGACGAAATGGACCAATTGCGTCAAGGCATAGGCTTAAGAGCTTATGGACAAGTGGACCCTCTTATTGAGTACAAAAAAATAGCTTTTGATATGTTTGAAGACTTGATACAAAGCATACAAGAGGATACTGTTAAATTCTTGTATCACATTCAAATTAATAAAGACAATATGATTCAAAGAGAACAGGTGGCGAAACCTATTTCCACTAATGTAGACGCAGAAGAGAAAAAACAGCCAGTTGTTAAAGGCAAAAAAGTTGGCAGAAATGACCCATGTCCTTGTGGCAGTGGTAAAAAATATAAAAAATGTTGTGGTGCCAATATAAAATACTAAAAAGGAGAGATGCGGTTTGTTGCAAGACTACAAAGCAGAAGTTTCAAACATGATTGAAGAAATAAAAGAAATGGGGGTTTCTCTTTGACATAGAAAGTGTCAAAAGAGAAATAGAAGAAATAGACAAAAAGATGTCTGATCCTGCTTTTTGGAGCGATATAAAAAAGTCACAGGAATTAGCTAAAAAACAAAAAGCCTTAAAAGAACTTTTAGAAGAGTACAATTCTCTTGTGTCAAAATGGGAAGACTTAAATACACTTATTGAATTGGGTTTAGATGAAGGGGATGAGTCGATAACTGATGAAGTAGACAAGGAATACAAAGAGCTCAAGAAAAAGTTAGAGGATTTAAAGATAAAAACCCTATTAAATGGCCCCTATGATAAAAACAATGCCATACTTTCTATTCATGCAGGCTCAGGTGGTACAGAGGCTCAAGACTGGGCGGAGATGTTACTTCGCATGTATACAAGATGGGCTAATGACAAAGGTTTTGAAGTAGAAACCCTTGACTATTTGCAAGGAGAAGAAGCAGGAATAAAAAGTGTCACTCTTATGATAAAAGGGCCTTTTGCCTATGGATATCTTAAATCAGAGGCGGGTGTTCACCGCCTTGTGAGGATATCTCCTTTTGATGCGGCAGGTAGAAGGCATACTTCATTTGCACTTGTGGAAGTACTTCCTGAATTAGAAAATGATATTGAAGTGGAAATAAGGCCTGAGGATTTAAAAATTGACACTTATAGGGCTTCGGGTGCGGGAGGACAGTATGTAAATAAGACGGAGTCTGCTGTAAGGATTACTCACCTTCCAACAGGCATAGTGGTTTCATGTCAAAGTGAAAGGTCTCAGATTCAAAACAGAGAAACTGCCATGAAAATGCTTAAAGCTAAACTTTTGGACCTCATGATGAAAGAGAAGAAAGAAAAAATCGAAGACTTAAAAGGAGAGCACAGAGAGGCGGCATGGGGCAACCAAATAAGGTCGTATGTCTTCCAGCCTTATACCCTTGTTAAAGACCACAGGACAAATTATGAAGAAGGAAATGTCAATGCTGTAATGGATGGAGAAATAGATGGATTTATAAACGCTTATCTAAAGCAAAAATCACAAGGGATATCTTAAAAAGGTATCCCTTTAAATTTATGTGAGAAAGGGGTAAGTTATGGATAGAGTAAAAGAAACGTTAAAAAAAGAATTTAATCTTAAAGACTTTCAAGTGGAAAATACAATAAAGCTTATTGATGAAGGAAATACAATTCCTTTTATTGCAAGGTACAGGAAAGAAGCAACAGGAAGTTTGTCAGATGAGGTTTTAAGAAATTTTTATGACCGACTTACATATTTGAGAAACCTTGAAGAGAAGAAACAGGATACTATAAGGTTAATTGATGAACAGGGAAAACTGACAGAGGAGATAAAAGCAAAAATAGAAAATGCTACAACTTTACAAGAGGTGGAGGACATATACAGGCCTTTTAGGCCAAAAAGAAGGACAAGGGCGACCATTGCGAAAGAAAAAGGCTTGGAACCTCTTGCAAAGGTTATTTCTTCAAATGAGGTAACAGATGGGGATGTAGAGGAATACGCAAAGCCTTATCTTAATGAAAATGTTCCAACAGTTGAAGAAGCATACCAAGGGGCAATGGATATAATTGCAGAGGATATATCTGATGACGCTGATATAAGAAAATACATAAGAAGTTTTACGTGGAATAACGGAATTATAGTGACACAAGCGTTAAAACAAGAAAGGTCTCCCTATGAGATGTATTATGACTATAAAGAAGCTGTAAAGACAATACCGCCTCATAGAATACTGGCGATAAATAGGGCAGAAAGGGAAAAATACATATCTGTAAAAATTGAGATAGATAGTGAAAGGATAATAAATAGGCTTATAGAATCAAAAGTAAATAAAGCTTCAATATTTGCAGAGTATTATAAGAAGGCAATTGAAGATTCCTATAAAAGGCTTATTGCTCCTTCAATAGAGAGGGAAATAAGGAATACTCTTACGGAAAAAGCAGAAGAAAAGGCAATAATAGTTTTTAAAGAAAATCTAAAAAGTCTTTTACTCCAGCCGCCAATAAAAGGACACGTTGTTATGGGATTCGACCCAGCGTATAGGACAGGGTGCAAGATTGCCATTGTGGATGAAACGGGAAAACTTTTGGATACTGCAACAATCTACCCTACTCCTCCTCAAAATGATTTTGAAAATTCTAAAAAGGTTTTAAAAGAATTAATAGAAAAATACAATGTCACTTTAATCGCTTTGGGAAATGGAACTGCTTCAAGAGAGAGTGAAATGTTTATAGCAGAGCTTATAAAAGAACTTTCAAGAGAGGTAAAATATGTGATAGTGAATGAAGCAGGGGCATCAGTCTATTCTGCTTCTCCAATAGGTACAGAGGAATTTCCTGATATAAACGTAAGTTTAAGAGGAGCTATCTCACTGGCGCGAAGGCTTCAAGACCCATTGGCAGAGCTTGTAAAAATTGATCCAAAGTCCATCGGGGTAGGACAGTATCAACACGATGTAGACCAGAAAAAACTGGGAGATGCTTTAAACGGTGTTGTAGAAGATTGTGTAAACAGCGTAGGAGTTGATTTAAACACTGCATCAGTATCTTTATTAAAATACGTTTCAGGAATAAATGCTGCTATCGCCAAGAATATTGTAGAATATAGAAATCAAATAGGGAAATTTACAAATAGGGAGCAGCTTAAAAATGTAAAAAGGTTAGGAGAAGCCACTTTTACACAATGTGCCGGTTTTCTAAGGATTTTAGATGGAGACAATATCTTTGACTCAACAGCAGTTCACCCAGAGAGGTACGAAACTTTAGAAAAACTTTTGAAAAAATTTGGATATGAGAAAGAAAAACTAGATAGAAAAAAGTTAAAAGATTTTGCTAATTCTCTAGAAGAATACGGATTAGAGAGGATTTCAGAGGAATACGATATAGGACTTCCTACTCTTTATGATATAGTTTCAGAGCTTAAAAAACCTGGAAGAGATCCCAGAGAGGATTTGCCTAAGCCAATTTTGAGGTCTGATGTAATGACTATAAATGAGCTAAAACCAGGCATGGAGCTTATGGGAACAGTTAGAAATGTCACTGATTTTGGCTGCTTTGTAGATATAGGGGTTCATACTGATGGGCTTGTCCACATTTCTGAGATGTCTCAAAACTACATAAAACATCCTCTTGATGTGGTTTCAGTGGGAGACATTGTAAAAGTGAGAGTTTTAAGTGTTGACATTGAGAGAAATAGAATTTCTCTTTCAATGAAATAAAAAAATTTTTTAATTAGTACCCCCTAAAAAATTATTTCTTCCTCCGAAATTATATAGTGAAAATAAGGTAAATCAAACGAAGGAGGAAGAGAGTATGAAAAAAATATTAGTTTTTGTATTGACGGGGTTATTGATTTTTTCCTCTGTTTTAACCGTTTATGCGAAGCCAGATAAGGCGAAACATGAGCTAAAAATTAAAACAGAAACTAAACTGGAGGCAAAAGGAGAAACTAAAAATCGGTTAGAAGCCCAAACACAGACGAGATTTGAAGCTAAAGTAAAATTCAATGAATTTAAAGCAAAAGTATCTGTTAATGGAAAAGAGATTAAATTTGACGTGCCACCAGTTGTAAAAGAAGGAAGGACGTTAATTCCTGTTAGAGCCGTAATGAATGGGTTAGGTGCAAAAGTAGAGTGGGACCAGGCAACAAACACTATTACAATTACAAAAGGTGATATAACAATTCAGTTTATTTTAGGTGAAACAAAAGTTTTAGTAAACGGTAAAGAATATACTTTAGACGTTCCGGCAATGGAAATAAGTAATAGAACATTTGTGCCAGTTAGATTTATATCTGAGATTTTAGGGGGAAAAGTAAATTACGATAAAGAAACAGGAGATATAGAAATTGAAGAAGAGAATCAAACGGAAATAGAAAATAATTCTGAGGAAAGTACAGTATCTCAGGATGTGTATGCAAATACAGATGAGACAGTTTCAAACAGTGTATATGGTACCGATGAAGAAGTAGAGGGAAATGATTAAAAAATACATAGGCAATTGGATGTTGCAAAACCGGCAGTAAAATGCCGGTTTTTTGTATAGACAGTGCTTTTATTGACATGGCTTTGAATGAATCCTATAATAAAATTACAAACATAGGACCGTAATAAAACGGGGGGAGAAAAATGTCAAAAGCCAAATGGGTTGGAGGTAATAAAGGTAAAGTCGGATTTATCTTTAGTGTTTTTGGCCCGGGCTCTCAAAATGCTATTAAAAGGTCTATTAAAAAAATTATTATGTATGGCATAGGGACAGGGCTTATGTTAGGAGCAGGGAAAAAGTATGGAAAACGCTTGTTACCTTTTGTACGTGGAAAGGGAAGAAAATATTTGAATTATGCTGGTAGGGATGTTTCGCAACTTTACGATTATTTTGTAAAAAGAAAAAAGAGAAATGGATAAAAAATTGAGGTGTAAATGGATGAAAATGCACAAAACTTATGTAATAAATTTATTTTTAGTAGTCATTTTTGCCATTACCCTAGTGGTTATTATGGCAACTTTTGGAAGGAATTTTGTTTTGTTAATTGACAACCCTTATAAATTTAGGCAGTGGATACACAGCTTTGGTAAGTTTAGTGTTATTGTATTTATAGGAGTTCAAATACTTCAAGTAGTTATATTTGCCATACCGGGAGAAGTAGTGCAAATTGCAGGGGGATACCTTTTTGGGACTTTTTTAGGCACTTTATATTCTGTCATGGGTATTACTATAGGTTCTCTTATTTGCTTTTTGATAGCGAGAGTTTTAGGTTATAATTTTGTGAGAAGTATTGTTTCAGAGGAAAATTTGAAAAAATTTGATTATATTATAAACAATCCTAAAGGAGAAACTATTCTTTTTTTGTTGTTTTTTATACCTGGAATGCCTAAAGATGCCCTTTCCTACATTGCAGGAATTACACCGGTTAAGTTTTACAATTTTTTCATCATTACTCTTTTTGCGAGACTTCCAGGCATATTTTTTTCAGCCTATATAGGGGCAAATTTGGGAAATAAAAATTACTTTATGGCAGGAATCGTTGCAATTATCGCAGTATTATTGTTTTTAATAGGAGTTTATAAAAAAGATGTCATAATGGAAAAATTAAAAAAACTTTAAAAAAGTAAGATTTGACGTGGTTGAACAGAAAAGTTTAGTGAATATGTTTTGTAAAGATAATGATTTCATAAAATTGTTTCTTTGTGCTATAATGTTAATATATAATGAATTCAGGGGGGAATTATATGTACTTATTAAAAGGTGGAAAAATCCTGACAATGGCCGGCAAAATTTATGAAAAAGGAGACGTGCTCATCGACGACGGGAAAATTGTAGATGTTGGAGAGGATTTGATTGCTCCTTTGGATGCAGAAGTGATTGATGTTCAAGGCTTAACTGTTATGCCGGGCTTAATTGATGCTCATTGCCATCTTGGAATGTGGGAAAACGCTATGGGATTTGAAGGAGCAGATGGAAACGAAGCGACAGACCCTATAACTCCGCAACTTAGAGCGATTGATGGAATAAATCCAATGGATAAGTATTTTGAGGAGGCTTATCAAGCAGGGGTTACGACTGTTGCGACAGGTCCTGGCAGTGCTAATGTTATAGGAGGGCAGTTTGCAGTTATAAAAACTTATGGTAAAAGAATAGATGATATGATAGTAAAAGAACCAGCAGCGATAAAAGTCGCTTTTGGTGAAAATCCTAAATCCGTTTACCATGAGCAGCATAAAATGCCTTCAACTAGAATGGCGGTTGCGGCTCTTTTAAGGCAAGAGCTTATAAAAGCTCAGGAGTACATGGAAAAGATGGAGCATGCAGAGGAAGACAAAAAGCCTGAAAGGGACTTAGGTCTTGAAGCATTGGTAAAAGTATTAAAGAGAGAAATTCCACTGAAAGCTCATGCTCATAGAGCAGATGATATTTTTACAGCTTTAAGAATTGCAAAAGAATTTAATGTAGATATAACCATTGACCATTGTACTGATGGCCATTTAATTGTTGATGAATTGGTGAAAGAAAATGCTAAAGTTATTGTGGGACCTTCATTGTCTGAAAGGTCAAAGATTGAGCTTGTAAATCTAAGCTTTAAGACAGCAGGTATTCTTTCAAAAGCAGGACTTACAGTTGCGATAATGACAGACCACCCTGTAATACCTCTCAATTACTTGCCTCTATGTGCTGCTTTAGCTGTAAAGGATGGTATGGATGAAATGGAGGCTTTAAAAGCCATCACCATAAACCCTGCGAAAATTTTAGGAGTTGACGACAGGGTGGGAAGCATTGAAAAAGGGAAAGACGCTGATATTGTAGTCTTTGATGGAGATCCATTGGAAGTGAAGACAAGGACAAAATATGTGTTTATTAATGGGAAATTAGTACATAAAGCATAAATTGTCATGGGGCTATTTATTTAGAGGAGTCTGAATAAATAGCCTCATAATTTTTTATAACTTTAAAAAATTTTTTATGCAGTCTGAAATTCTATGATTTATTTTTATTCATGCCATGTTTTATTTGGGGAATTTTTAAGGCTTTATCTTGGGATATTTGAATAATTATTTAAAACTTTACAAACAAAAGATTTTTTTAAATTATTTTTATACAAAACGTTTACATTAATTTACTGAGTTAAATTGCAAAAGTTATTTTATTGGTTTATACTATAGGTGTATAAAGTTGATGGATAGGTAGTATAGTAAAAGGGACAGAGGGGGTTACAGAGTTGGAGAAAAACACAAATTGCTTGCGAGTCTATTCTGAGATTGGAAAATTAAAGTCTGTCCTCCTTCATAGGCCTGGTAAAGAATTAGAAAGGTTGACGCCTGAGTTTTTAAGTGAGCTTCTTTTTGATGATATTCCCTGGCTTAAAAGGATTCAGGAAGAACACGACAAATTTGCGCAAGCTTTAAAAGAAAACGGAGTGATAGTTTATTATTTAGAAGATTTGTTGGAAGAGGTTTTACAGGATACTGGAATAAAAGAGTTTTTTATATATGATTTGGTTTCATATATGAATACTTCTTTAGAAGTTAAGAAAACAATTACAAATTTTTTAAAGGAAAGAACCCCCAAGGAAATAGTGGACTACGCTATTGCAGGACTTTTGAAAAAAGAAGTGCATGAGGTGGAGCCTCAATCTTTGGTGGATTATGTCTATAAGGATTCCCCATTTTTTATAAATCCTTTGCCAAACTGCTATTTTATGAGAGACCCTGCTGCGGTCATTGGCAATGGTGTGATGATAAGCAGTATGAAGACAACTGCTCGAAAGAGAGAAGCCATGTTGCTTAAGTATGTTTTTAAGCATTCTAAGACTTTAAAAGTACAGGAGAATCTATTGTGGTATGATTATCGTTCAGAGTATCCTATTGAGGGGGGAGACGTGTTAGTTCTCAGCAAAAAAGTAATAGCTATTGGAATAAGTGAAAGAACCTCCCCACAGGCAATTGAAGAAATTTCTCTTACTCTTTTAGAGAGGGGAGAAGAGTTACAAGAGATAATCGCTTTAGAAATTCCAAAAAAACGAACTTTTATGCATCTTGATACAGTTTTTACTATGGTGGATGTGGACAAATTTTTAATATATCCTGGTATAAAAGAAAAATTGAAGGTTTATAGGATTACAAGAGGAGAAAAGGGAACAATTAGAGTGAAGGTAGAAGAAGACTTTACAAAAGTTTTAGAGACTTCATTGGGCCTTGATAAAGTCAATTTAATTGAAAGTGGAGGAGGTGACGAGATAACAGGAGCAAGGGAACAGTGGAATGACAGCACGAATACCTTGGCCATTGCTCCAGGAGTTGTAATGGCATATAACAGAAATGAGATAACCAACACCACCTTAGTAAATCATGGAATAAAAGTTATTGAAATTGAAGGCTCTGAATTAGTGAGGGGACGCGGTGGCCCAAGGTGTATGTCGATGCCTTTAAAGAGAGAAGATATATAAACCTTTTGACTAATAGGGTAAGATAATATAAAATTAATAAAGTAAAATTACTAAAAGGAGGATGACTATGGCATTTAATTTAAAGGGCAGGAGTTTATTAACTTTAAAAGATTACACCCCTCAAGAAATAACATATATTTTAGACATTGCTAAACAAGTAAAAGCAGAAAGAAAAGCAGGGGTTGTACATCAAAGATTTTTAGGTAAGACTATTGCTCTCATTTTTGAAAAGAGGTCCACAAGAACGAGATGCGCTTTTGAAACTGCCTTTGGTGAAGAAGGAGGACATCCAGTATTTTTATCAACAGATGACATTCAGTTGGGAGCTAAAGAATCAATAGAGGATACTGCAAGAGTTTTAGGAAGAATGTTTGATGCAATAGAATTTAGAGGGTTTAAACAGGAGACCGTGGAAATTTTGGCAAAATATGCAGGTGTTCCTGTGTACAATGGCTTAACTGACGAATATCATCCAACTCAAGTTTTGGCTGACCTTATGACAATAGAAGAAGAATTTGGGAGTTTAAAAGGAAGAAAGCTTGTATTTGTAGGGGACGGAAGGAATAACATGGCTAATACTTTAGCGGTAGGCTGCGCTAAGATGGGGATGCATTATGTGATTAATTCTCCAAAAGAATTGTGGCCTTCACAAGAGTTCATAGATGAAATCAGGCAAATGGCAGCTGAAAATGGAGGAACTTTTGAACTTACTAGTGTGCCAGGAGAGGGCCTTGAAGGTGCAGATGCTATTTACACCGATGTGTGGGCGTCAATGGGAGAAGAAGCAAAGGCTACAGAGAGGGAAGCTCTTTTGAGACCTTTCCAAGTGAATGAGGAAATGATGAAAAAGACAGGAAGAGAAGATACTATATTTTTGCATTGCTTGCCCGCAGTAAAAGGACAAGAAGTTACTTTTGATGTTATAGAAGGAAAACAATCTAGAGTGTGGGACCAAGCAGAAAATAGAAAACATACAATTAAAGCTGTGATGATTGCTACTCTGCTTTAAAATTGGTTACAGGGGAGGACATTATGAGGGAAAAAGTTGTTATTGCCTTAGGAGGGAACGCTCTGCAGGATGTGAATACGCCTCCTACTGCAGAGGCTCAAATGGAAGTAGTGAAGAGGACAGCGGGGTATTTAGTGGATATAATTGAAAAAGGGTATTCTGTTGTAATTACTCATGGCAATGGTCCTCAGGTGGGGAATATAGTCATACAAAATGAAGTCGCATCAAAAGTTGTTCCTGCAATGCCTTTTGATGTGTGTGGGGCAGAGAGCCAGGGTATGATAGGATATATGATTCAACAGGCATTAGGGGAAGTTTTGAAGGAGAGAAATATCAGAAAAGAAGTAGCAACTATTATAACACAGGTTGTAGTGGATAAAAATGACCCTGCTTTTGAAAAACCTACAAAGCCGATAGGACCTTTTTACACAAAAGAGGAAGCTGAAGTTTTAATAAAAGAAAAAGGTTATGAAATGGTAGAAGACAGTGGAAGAGGATATAGAAGAGTTGTTCCCTCCCCTGACCCAAAAGAAATTGTAGAACTTAATACAATAAAGTTACTTGAAAAAAATGGGGTAATAGTAATAACAGTTGGGGGAGGAGGAATCCCTGTTATTAAGGAAAATGGCAATTTAAAAGGAGTAGCTGCCGTAATAGACAAGGATTTGGCTTCTGAAAAATTGGCAGAAGATATTGATGCAGATGTGCTGTTAATTCTTACAGCTGTTGAAAAGGTAGCAATAAATTACAACAAGCCAAATCAAAAGTTTCTTGACAAAATGACAGTGGAAGAGGCAATAAAATACATGGAAGAAGGCCATTTTGCACCAGGCAGTATGTTTCCAAAAGTTAAAGCAGCAGTGAGGTTTGCAAAGTCAAAAGTAGGAAGGCGAGCTATAATTACTTCTTTAGGCAAAGCATTAGAAGCTTTAGAGGGAAAAGCAGGCACAGTTATAAGCTTATGAAAATAAATTAAAAATTTTTCACAAAAACTATTGACAAAGAGAGATAAAAGTGAGAGAATAAAATTAAAATTGAATAAGATGAAGGTAAATCTTCGGGGCAGGGTGAAATTCCCGACCGGCGGTATAGCCCGCGAGCCGCGCATGCGGTCGATTTGGTGAAATTCCAAAGCCGACAGTGAAAGTCTGGAGGGGAGAAGATTTTCTTTTTGTGCCTATTTTTGCGAAATAAATCACAAAAAATCCTGAAGATTTATCTTCAGGATTTTTTTAGTAAATAAAATTGGAGGGATGAATTGTGGAAAAAACCAAAACACAAGCCATAGTAAAAGTGGGATTTCTTTCTGCTACAGCTTTTATATTGATGTACTTGGAATTTCAGGTACCTCTATTCCCTGGCTTTTTAAAGCTGGATTTTAGTGACGTACCTGCATTAGTTGCTTCTTTTGCTATGGGACCTTTATATGGTGTAATGGTCGAGCTTATTAAAAACATAATCCATGCTACTATAACTCAATCGGGTGGCATTGGAGAAATTGCAAATTTTTCTGTGGGTTCTATATTTGTATACACAGCAGGCATAATATATCAATTCAATAAGACGCGAAAAAATGCCCTTATATCTATGGCAATTGCTACAGTAGTGATGGCTTTTACTGCTTCACTTTTGAATTATTATGTTTTTCTGCCTTTGTACCAAAAAGTTATGGGATGGCCTATGGATGCTATCATTGGTATGAGTAAGGCTGCAAATAAAAACATAGTGGATGTTAGAACCCTTATAGCTTATGGTATTTTTCCTTTTAATGTGCTAAAAGGAATTATGCTTTCGTTAATCACTTTATTGATATATAAAAAGCTTTCACCAGTTTTGAAACATTGATTTTATTGAGAATCCTCAGCGCATGCTGGGGATTATTTTTATTTTTAATTTGTTAAAAGATAGTATATAATAAAGTTATAATGAGTGGGGTGAGAATTGGTGAAGAAGACTTATATTTGCAAAAATAAAGATGAGACCATTGCCTTAGGAGAAAAATTAGGAAGGCTGTTAAGGAGTGGAGATATAATTCTTTTATATGGCGAGCTGGGAAGTGGCAAAACTGTTTTTACAAAGGGAATTGCAAAGGGGTTAGAAATAAATGAACCAATTACCAGCCCGACTTTTACTTTAGTCAATGAACATAGAGGCAGGATTTCTCTCTATCATTTTGATTTATATAGGTTAGATGATTACACAGCCCTTTATGACATAGGTTATGAGGAATATTTTTATGACGAAGGAGTTTGTGCAATTGAATGGCCTGAAAGGTTAGGACCTTTACTTCCGAAAGAAAGGTTAGAAGTGATAATTCAAAAAGGAGAAAAAGAAGATGAAAGAGTTATTTTATTTAAAGATTTTGGGAGACGATATGAGGAGCTTTTAAAGGAGATGGGGCAATGAAAATTTTGGCAATAGATTCTTCTTCTAAAACTGCTACTGTTGCATTAGTAGATGAAAAGGGGATAATAGGAGAATACTCTATAAATTATCTAAGGCATTCAGTAATTTTAATGCCTATGATAGATGAACTACTTAAAAAGTGTGAAGTACCGATAAATCAAATAACTCATGTGGCTGTTTCAGAGGGACCGGGCTCTTTTACAGGGCTTAGAATTGGTGCTGCCACTGCAAAAGGTTTGGCTTATGCTCTTAACATACCTATTGTAGGAGTATCTTCTCTTTTAGCTCTTGCATATAATGTCAGTGAATTTGAAGGATTAATATGCCCTGTCATAGATGCTTTAAATGAAAATGTTTATGGAATGTTGATAAGAGGTGGTAATTTTGAAGTTTTAATAGATGCTGGGGTGTATTCTTTAGAGGAAATTACGGAGTTGGTAAGCAATTATTCTGACAAAGTGTTGTTCGTAGGAGAGGGTGTTTATTCCTATAAAGATAAATTACAAGAGATGATAAGGGATAAAGCTTTATTTGCAAAGGACAAAGATAACATGGCAAGAGCTGCCTCCATAGGAGAGCTTGCTATTCAAAAGATAAAAAAAGGAGAAGTGATTAGTTACTTTGATTTCAAGCCGATGTATATCAGGAAATCGGCTGCTGAAATTCGTTTAAGTGGCGAGGGGAGTTAATTAATGGATGTTATTATAAGGCCTATGAGGAAAGAAGATGTGGAGGAGGTCTTGGAAATTGAAAAGCTAAGTTTTAGCACTCCTTGGTCTAAAGAAGCTTTTATAAGTGAAGTTACAAAGAACAGCTGTGCTAAGTATATAGTGGCGGAAGTTGACAACAAAATTGTGGGTTATGGAGGATTTTGGGTGGTTGTAGATGAAGGTCATATAACCAATATAGCAGTTCATCCGGAATACAGATCTAAAGGAATTGGAAGTAAAATTATGGAAGGTTTAATTGACCTTGCTAAGAAAAATGGAATAACTGCCATGACTTTAGAGGTGAGAGAATCAAATATAACAGCGCAACATTTGTATGCAAAATATGGCTTTAGACCATTAGGTAGAAGAAAAGGCTATTATCAAGATAATAATGAGGATGCAATTATAATGTGGAAATACGACTTGTGATGGTGGTGAAATAATGGAGAAAGATATAATTATTTTAGGGATAGAATCTTCCTGCGATGAAACAGCTGCAGGAGTTGTAAAAAACGGTAAAGAAGTATTGTCGAACGTAATATATTCTCAAATAGAGATTCACAAAAAATATGGTGGGGTAGTGCCAGAAATAGCTTCAAGAAAGCATATTGAAGTAATATCTTTCGTAGTGGCAGAAGCATTAGAAAAAGCCCAGCTATGCCTTGATGAAGTAGATGTAATTGCGGCTACATATGGACCAGGATTAGTTGGTGCTCTTTTAGTCGGTTTGTCATATGGTAAAGCTTTAGCGTATGCAAAAAATAAGCCTTTTGTAGGAGTAAATCATATAGAAGCCCACATAGCTGCAAATTACTTAGGGGGTGATTTTGCTCCTCCTTTTATTTGTCTTGTGGCTTCCGGTGGACATAGCCACATTGTTTTTGTAAAAAATTATGGAGAGTACGAAGTAATGGGACAGACAATGGACGATGCAGCAGGAGAAGCCTTTGACAAAGTAGCAAGAGCTTTGGGCTTGGGATATCCTGGAGGACCTACTATTGAAAGGGCTGCAAAGCTGGGGAATATGGAAGCTATTGAGTTTCCCAAATCTTTTATGGAGGAAGGAAATTTTGATTTTAGTTTTAGTGGGCTTAAAACAGCAGTTTTAAACTATTTAAACAGGCAAAAGCAAAAAGGAGAAGAGGTGAATATTTATGATGTGGCGGCTAGTTTTCAAAGAAATGTGGTGGAGGTTTTGGTAAAAAAATTAATTGATGCAGCAAAGAGGAAAAATATTGGCAAAATTTCTATAGCAGGAGGGGTAGCTTCTAATAGTTTTTTGAGGGAAAAATTAGGAGAAGAAGCGAAGAAAATTGGAATAAGAGTCCATTATCCTGATAAAATTTATTGTACAGACAATGGGGCAATGATAGCTGCTGCCGCTTATTATGACTTTATAAAAGGGAAAACATCTGGCTTGGATTTAAATGCCATTCCTTACTTAAAGATTGGGGAAAAAATTTGACTGTTGAAAATGTGGAAATCTGTCGAAGTTTATGATGTACTGCCTTTTAAGGTCTGTGGATAACTTTGTGGATATTGTGCTTAAATATATTTCATTGTATTTACTGTAATAAAATAGAATGAAAATATATTAAAAATAAATCAAAATTTTAAAGCTTAGGGGGGTATTATGAGAAATATTTTGCTTTTCACAAAATTAAATGACAATTACATAAAAAAAATTAAAGAGCAAATGGAGGGATATGACGTTCTTTACGTTCAAAATGAGGAAGAGGCTGAAAAGTATGTAAAAGATACAGAGATTATCATAAGCTTTGACTTTGAATTTTATTCCAATATTGTGGACAAGGCTTCAAACTTAAAATGGATTCATCTTTTGAGTGCAGGTGCAGATACTCTTCCTTTTGAAAAACTGAAAGAAATGAAGGTAATAGTTACTAATTCTAGAGATGTCCACAAATATCAAATTTCACAACAAGTCATAGGCTATATGCTTATGTTTGAGAGAGCCCTTAACGTTTTTGTAAGAAATCAAATGAAAAAAGTATGGGATAGATCTGTTAGGGTTTCAGAGCTTACAGGTAAGACTGCTTTGATAATAGGAGTAGGAAGCATAGGAGAGGAAATTGCAAGACTTTTAAAAGAATTTGGCATGAAGGTCTATGGTATAAGAAATTCGGGCAAACCTTCTTTGTATGTGGAAAAAATGTATACCTCTATTGAAGATTGTGATATATTGCCACTTGCCGATTATGTAATATCTATACTTCCTTTGACTAAAGATACTTATCATTTGATAGGAGAAAATGTGTTTAATAAAATGAAAAATGATAGCTATTTTATAAATGTGGGAAGAGGCAAAGTAGTAGATGAATCAGCTCTTATAAATGCCCTCAAGAATAAAGCTATAAAGGGAGCTGCGTTGGATGTGTTTGAAGAAGAGCCTTTAAGTGAGGACAGCCCTTTGTGGGATATGGAAAATGTGATAATCACTCCTCACATGGCAGGGGTCACGCCTTTATACATGAAAAGAGCGATGGAAATTTTAAGAGAAAATTTGATAGCTTATAAAGAAGGAAGACCTTTGAGAAATATTGTAAATTTAGATAAAGGATACTAAAGCGGGTTTTTACCCGCTTAAATTTTCCCATTCTTCATACATTTGTTCTAATTTGCTTTTAAGGGCGTTGTATTCTTTTTGTATTTCTACAATTTCTCCTGTTTTATAAATTTTAGTATCACACATTTTTTCTTCCAAATATTTTATTCTTTCTTCAGCTTGATAAATTGAATTTTCAAGGTTTTTCAGATACTCTTTTTGCTGCTTTAACTTAAGTTTAGCTAATCTTTCTTTATACCTTTCGTTTTTTATCTGTGTTTTTGTTTTTTTGATTGTTTCTTCTTCTTCGTTAAGCTGGTTTTTCTTTTCTATATAATAGCTGTAATTACCTAAGTATACTTCTACACCTTGAGGTGTCAAAATCATCACTTTTGTAGCAATTTTGTCTATAAAATATCTGTCATGGGAGACAAATAATAAAGTTCCAGTATAATCTAACAAAGCTTCTTCTAATACTTCTTTTGCTTTTAAATCTAAATGGTTAGTTGGTTCATCCATAAGTAGAAAATTCGCTTTTGAAAGGATGAGCTTTAGCAATGAAAGCCTTGCCTTTTCACCACCACTTAGTGTAGAGATAGTTTTAAAGACATCTTCTTCTCTAAAAAGAAAAGAAGCTAATAATGTCCTCACTTCTGTTTGAGTAAGATATGGATTTTCATCCCATATTTCATCAATGACTGTTTTTTCAGCATTTAAACTTTTAAATTCTTGTTCGTAATAACCTGTTATTACGTTTGTGCCAAATTTAATTTCCCCTTCAAAATTGTCAATTTCCCCCACTAATATTTTTAAAAGAGAGCTTTTTCCTATTCCGTTTGGCCCTAAAAGGGCAATTTTTTCCCCTCTTTTTATTTCAAAAGATACATTGGAGAAAATTTGTCTGTCAAAGCGTAAAGATAAATTTTTGACTGTCAATACATCATTTCCGCTTTCTAAATCGAAATCAAAACGCAAGTTGATAGATTTATTATTTATCACTGGCTTTTCTATTATTTCCATTTTTTCCAATAGTTTTTGCTTGCTTTTTGCCATTTTTACTGACTTTTCTGTTCTACGGTTTTTTTGAATCTGTATAATTGATTTAATTCTTTTTATTTCTTTTTGCTGTTCTTCATAAGCTTTTAACTTTGCTTCCATTTCCAATTTTTTTCTTTTTAAATATTCTGTGTAATTGCCTTCGTAAACACTTAAATGAGTATTTTCAATTTCAAATATTCGAGTGACAATTTTATCCAAGAAATACCTATCATGGGATATAATTAAAATTGTACCATTATAAAATTTTAAATATTGTTCTAGCCATTCTATTGAGTTTATGTCTAAGTGATTGGTAGGTTCGTCTAATAATAGGACATCTGGACTTAAAAGTAAAGTTTTTGCCAGCATAAGACGGGTTTTTTGACCGCCGCTTAAAGTTGATACAGGTGTATCAAATTGGGACACGTCAAATCCTAATCCATTTAAAACCCCTCTTATTTTACTTTCTACAGAATAACCATCTAATTCATTGTACTTGTCTGTTAAAAAGGAATATTCCAAAAAAAGTTTATCAAGTAGATGTGAATCTTTTGTTTGTGAGATTTTTTCCTCTAGAGATTTAATTTGCTTTTCTAATTGGAATATTTCATCAAAAACTGTTTTTACTTCTTCATATATACTTTTTTCAGATTCAATTACAGTATTTTGTTGTAGATATCCAATTTTATTTGCAGAAATTGAAATTGTTCCACTGTCAACTTCAGTAAAACCGGCTAAAAGGTTAAAAAGAGTGGATTTTCCAGCACCATTTTCGCCTATTACTCCTATTTTGTCTCCTTCATTGACTATAAAAGAAATATTTTGTAGAATTATATCGATACCGTAACTTTTTGTCACGTTGCTTACTGTTATGATTGCCATAAATATAACCTCCTGTTCATATTAAATATATCAAAAAAAATTTATTTTGTAAAAGTGTAGTAAACTATAACTTTTTTTTAATATGTGTCGATAAAAATTAATGAGTGTATTTTTAAATGGAAGGTGATGGACTTGGATATAGCTACAATAGTGGGTATAGTGCTTGGAGTAGGTTCTTTGATTTATGGATTTACATTAGAAGGCGGTACTGTTGCTTCTTTAATAGGGGTTTCTGCTGCTATAATAGTTTTTGGGGGTACTATAGGGGCTACTATAACTTCTTATTCTATGGATGAAATTAAAAAAGTGCCGGGACTTTTAGTGAGAGCTTTTAAAAATGAAAAGGATAATTACCTTGAGATAATAAAGTATTTTACTTATTTGGCCCAAAAAGCAAGAAGCGAAGGACTTTTAAGCCTCGAATCAGAGATTGAGTCTGAAGAAATAAAAAAATTTGACCCTATTTTAAAGGAAAGTTTAGAATTAGTTGTTGATGGTTCTGACATGGAACTTATTAGAACGACAATGGAGAATAAAATATATATAGAGGATATGGAAGCAAAAAAGGAAGCAGGTATTTTTGAATCTGCGGGTGGTTATGCACCCACAATGGGTATCATAGGAACAGTTATGGGACTCGTTCACGTGTTAAGTAATTTAAGTGAACCAGACAAATTAGGTCCTTCTATAGCGGTAGCATTTATAGCTACACTGTATGGTGTCAGCTCTGCAAACTTGTTGTGGCTTCCTATTGCTCAAAAATTAAAAAATAGAGCTCATATTAAAAGGACGGAAAGAGAATTGATATTAGAAGGAAGTCTTTCACTGCAAGCTGGTGAAAATCCAAAGATTTTAGAGAGAAAGTTAATGACATTTATTACACAAGCGCAGCGCAAAAATATACCTCAGAAAGGTAGTGTTGAATTAAATGAAGAGGTTGGAAGATGAATCAAAGCCAAATCACGAAAGATGGCTGCTTACTTATTCTGATATGATTACTTTACTTTTAATATTTTTTATAGTGATGTATACTATAAGTACTATTAATGCTACCAAATTTGCTCAAATTGCCAGTTCTTTAAGCAAAACTTTTACTGGAACTGATTACGTGATAGGCCAGTATAGTGGGAGCAGTTTTGTTCAAGGTAATAGTGGAGACAAAAATAGTTTGGGAGAAATTGAAAAGCAATTGAACGGTTTTATAAAAGAAAACAATCTTCAAGGTATGGTAACAAGTTATATAGATGAAAGAGGACTTGTAATAAGTATGCAGGATTCTCTTCTTTTTGATTTAGGTTCTGCTGATGTACATCCGGAAGAGAAAGATGTTTTAATAAAAATAGGTAATATGTTAAAAACTCTTCCAAACCATATTAGAGTGGAAGGATTTACAGATGACCTCCCTATACACAACAGTAAATTCGATTCAAACTGGGAACTGTCTGTTATAAGAGCAACTAATGTGGTAAAAATATTGGTAAATGAAGTAGGAATAGAACCCCAGAGAATTTCAGCAGTAGGATATGGGGAATACAGGCCTGTTGTTCCAAATGACTCAGAAGAACATAGAAGACTTAATAGAAGAGTAGACATTGTCATTATGAATACAGAATATAATAAATGGGAGCCTAAAAGCCAGTAAAATTAAAAAATTTTAGTGCTATTACAGAAATTTTTTAGAATTCCTCATATTCTACTATGTTTTTGTTACGTTGACAAAAAATTTACAATATTATATAATTCAATTACATAGTAGAATGAGGTGAGGACAGTGAGCAAAAAGACTATAGTATCAATGGCTGTAATAAGAAGGCTCCCAAGATATCATAGATATCTTGAAGAACTTCTTAAAAACGATGTAAAGCGTATTTCTTCTAGAGAATTAAGCGAAAAGATGGGAGTTACTGCTTCTCAAATTAGACAAGATTTAAATAATTTTGGCGGTTTTGGACAGCAGGGATATGGCTATAATGTAGAAGAGCTTTATAATAATTTGACTAAGATTTTAGGCCTTGATAAAACTTATAATACTATCATCATAGGAGCAGGAAATCTTGGTCAAGCGATTGCCAATTATACTAGCTTTGAAAAATCTGGCTTTAATTTAAAGGGGATTTTTGATATTAATCCTCGTTTATTTGGGCTTAAAATTAGAGATGTTGAAGTGATGGACGTAGAAACAGTAGAAGATTTTATAGCCCGTAATAAAATCGACATAGGTATTTTATGTATTCCCAAAGATAATGCTCAATATACTGCTGACAGACTGGTGAGAGCGGGAATTAAGGCGATTTGGAATTTCTCGCCAATAGATTTAAAGGTACCTGATGATGTAATTTTAGAAAATGTTCATTTAAGTGATAGTTTATTTACTGTATCATATAGATTAAATGAAGAAGAGCTCTTTAAAAAGTTAAAAGGAGAAACTGCTAAAATAGATGGGTAGTGTAAATTTTCTATCCATCTATTTTAATTTTGGCATGAATTTTGCTTTTAAATTTTGGTTCTATAATAAATGTTGGGGTGGATAAAAAACATCTCATAAAAAAGTAGCGCACTTATTCTGAATGCCTGCTATAATAGAAAGTGGTTAAAACAATCTAACAAAAGGAGGCATCAGAATAAGTGC
>Ga0207430_10139_pt1 | contig 31075 bp, 21 predicted proteins | sample YelNatsi3bottle8_FD_187544 | JGI IMG/M metagenome (GOLD analysis project Ga0207430, IMG submission 187544) | Hot spring thermophilic microbial communities from Obsidian Pool, Yellowstone National Park, USA - site 3 bottle 8 (SPAdes) (version 2) | ecosystem: Environmental > Aquatic > Thermal...
TGTAACAATAAGCTTGTACGTGTGCCCATGCAACTTTTCACACTTTCCATGGTATTTTGTGAGGTTGTGCGCCGCGTCAAACTTGAAGATTTTTCTGAGAAGCATAGGTATTATCACTCTCCTTAAAATATATAATGAATTGAAAAATTTAAAGAGGCTGTATTTAGAGTTAATATTTCACAGCCCCTTTTTCGATTAAATTGAAAACATGTTGATAAATTTTTCTGGTGTTATTTCTTTTAATTTTGTTACTATACATATCTTCATCGCCAGTAATTAAATAATCTGCACCGATACTTAATGTGCAGTGAATATGTAGATCATCCTCTAAGTCATTTAGAATAAGAAGTAACTTTTTTATTCTTTGTTTTTATTGTTTTTTCCAGCAATATAAAATATATCTGTCACCCTGTTAGCAGTTATATTATCCCTTCATATCTTAACGTGTTATCAAAATTTTAAACATTTCTTCCGCATCATCTTTAAAAGGCTCTCTTCCTCAACAACCAATCTAAAACTACAGAGGTTATCTCTCCTGCATCCATTATCATCTAAAATACCTCATAATACAATATATCTTTGTTTATAATTATACCACAACTAATTTTTTTGTGAAATTAAAAGTAAAACAAACTCTATAGTGGCATCTCAAACAACCCAAATTGAGATATTGCTGGTGTACCTCTTGATTCAAATATATGTAATCGCACTTTATTTGTTTTGACTTTAGAAAAATGCAACAGTCTCTTGTAACCAATTGACGTTCCAGAAGTAACGCATTCCCATTGCCCTTTTTTAGTATTCCATATATCTACTGCAAACTTCTCTATTCTCTGACCTATGCAAATTTGTTCTTGAACCATTACTACATTGAAACTTTTTTCAGTACCAAGTTCATACTCAATCCAGCCCGATGTCACCCCTTCATCCACTGTCCAGTATGTCCATTTGTCATTATCCAAAGTTTTTGATGGATGATATTCCATATTATTTCCTTTGTAAGATGATGCAATAACTTTTGCACCTTTTGCAAGGTTCTCTGAAAATGTTCTTTTTAGAATATCGCCAAATTCCTTCAACCTCTTGGCATCATTTTCATGAATTAATCCCTTTTTAGTTGGTGGGACATTCAATAAAAGCACAGAGTTTTTCCCTACTGATTCAAAATAGATTTCTAAAAGACTCTCCACTGATTTTACTTTCTCGTCTTCTTCGGGGTGGTAAAACCATCCTGGTCTTATTGAAACATCAACCTCTGATGGATACCATACAAGTCTTCCTTTTTTGCCTACAAATCTTGATAGGGCCTTTTTACTTCCTATATCTTCCCATAAGCACCAAGCATTTGGTCCATAGAAAAATCTTTCGTATGCTTTTGTAACATTTCCTTCCTCAATCTCTTCCAAGAACACAACACTCCATTCACTTTCTCTTCCTCTTCCTTCTTCATTTCCACACCAGCGAACATCAGGGCCACAAACGCTTATAACAGCCTCGGGCTGGAGTTCTCTTATTAGCTGCCAGTAACCTTCCCAGTCATAAATCTGTTTCTTCCCATTAGGCCCCTCACCACAAAAACCATCAAGCCACACCTCAGCTATTTTACCATACCTTGTTAAAAGCTCTCTCAGCTGATTTTTAAAATATTCATTGTATTTTTCAGTACCATAAGTTACTTCATGTCTGTCCCAAGGAGAAAGATAAATGCCAAATTTTAAACCTTCTCTTTTACAAGCATCAGCAACCTCCTCAACAATGTCGCCCTTTCCATTTTTCCATGGACTATTTTTTACAGAAAATTCTGTGTAATCAGATGGCCAAAGGCAAAAACCGTCATGGTGTTTTGCAGTAAGCACAAGCATCTTAGCACCTGCTTCTTTTACTACTTTTGCCCACTGCTGTGCATCAAATTCAACAGGATTGAATATACTTGGGTCTTCTTTTCCGCTCCCAAGCTCACTATTTGTAAATGTATTCAACCCAAAATGGACAAAAATGTTAAACTCCGTCTCTTGCCATAAAAGCTGACGTTTTGAGGGTCTAACTTGAGAAGCCTTTTTTAAAATCTCTTCAAGTGTATCTGAAGGAGTTACTAAAATAGCCATTTCATCCTCAAATACCTGAGAAGACCTATCTCTCATATCTTTCTTCACCCCTCTTTTGCCATCAAATGTGTACCATCATTTCTTTTAAAAACTCAACCGCTTCTTTTATATCAGCCTCTGGGTTTTCCCCAACTTCTCTTTCTATGGTTAAAAAGCCCTTATAACCTATTTCTTTTAACGCCTTTAAATATTCTTTAAAATTTACATTCCCCTTCCCAAGTGAAACTTCTCTGAAATATTCCTCAAGTCTAAAATCTTCTATACCACCTTCCGCAAAGAAGTTATAAATTATCTCTGGCTCTGTTTTTTTTAGCATAATCCCGTCTTTAGCATGAGTGTGGATAATATAATCTCTTAAAACATATACACCATTTACTGGATCATCCCCTGTTACCATAACAAGATTTGCTGGATCATAGTTTACTTTAATCCCTTTGGTGCTAAGATCATCTAAAAACTTCTTCAAAACTTCTACCTTCTCAGGACCTGTTTCAATTGCAAGATAAACACCCACACTTTGACCATATTCACCAAGCTGTTCACATGCTTCTTGTAATATCTTATACCGTGGATGGTTCTCATCTGCAGGAATAACACCGATGTGAGTTGTAACAATGTTTGTCTCAAGTTCTTTGGCTAAATCCATTATTCTTTTGGTCTTTTCTATTTTGTAAGGATTTTCTTCCTTCATCGTAAAACCATGGCCGCCTAAATCACCACAAACTGCTGATACAACAAGCCCATTCGATTTTATATAATCCAAAAGTTCTTTTCTTTTGGCTGAATCTAAATTATCAACATCCATTTCTCCACTTACAGCATACAGTTGTATGCCATCTACTCCTAACTCCCTTGCCTTTTTTATTCCCTCTTTTATTTTGACTTTAAATGAATCAACAATAACCCCAATAGGAAACCTATACATTTTTTCTCCCTCCAACCAAATTTTACTCAACACGTACAAGCATTCCATTATTGTCTGCTGAAATCTTTTCTGCTTCTAATATTTTAATAGTATCCATTGCACTATAGGGAGAAATAATATCGAGGGGAATGTCATTTAATACTACATTTATGAAATATTTTAGCTCTCTATAATAACCATCTTCAGCTGGAAGTTCAGGATAAAATCCCTTTTCATTAGCAGGATTTACTCTCACCTTTCCTTTTTCAAATACAATGTTGCCGTTTTCAAAGTTAACCCGATAGGTCATCTCAAATCCAAAATCACCGTTTAATGTCCAGTCATCCTGAGCATTTACAACCTTAGGCTCATCAAATATATAATTTGTAGACACTGCATCGTATCCTTTTCCCGGCAAAATGCTTACTCCAATTGTTGAAACATACAAAGGTTTACCAAATAACCAGTTAATCATATCAACGTCGTGTATATGCTGATCAAAAAGGCATGCTCCACTTTTTTCTTTGTTCAAAAGCCAGTTTTGATATGACCACTTAGGTGTACCACCACCTCTGAAGAAATACGCACTCACCACTTTACCAAATCTATTTTCAACCACACACTGTTTTAAATATTCATAGGCAGGCCAAAACCTCAAACAATGAGCTATCATGAGTCTTTTATTATTCTTTTCAGACGCTTCAATCATCCTTTGACATTCATCAGATGTCAAAGCCATCGGTTTTTCACAAATAACGTGAGTACCATTATTTAAAGCTTTAATAGAAATCTCCTCATGTAAATAAGTAGGAAGCGTTATATCAACAATATCCAGCTCTTCTTTTTTAAGCATCTCATCAATATCATTGTAAAGATTAAACCTTCTCAAATCATATTCTTTTTCACCAACATTAATATTGCCTGAAATGTTGCTGCTACCTTTAAATTTATTAATATCAACATCACAGATTGCAACCACTTTCACAGGCATTCCTTCAGATTCGAGCCTCATATAATTGTCAAGATGGCACTTTCCCATAAATCCAAAACCAACAAGCCCTACTTTAATCATCAGAAAACTACCTCCTCCCCTTTCACTTCAAACCTCATTCCAGATTCTTCGCAAATTGTCCATCCCTATTCTTGAACCTATTTTACAGTCTTCCAAACCTTCAAATTCAACACTTATATAACCATTAAAGCCTGAGCTTTTTATTATCCTTACAATTTCCCATATGTCCAAATCACCATAACCAACAATTGCACCTCTTATGAAATTTCCACTTACTGTGGGAAACCATGTGCCACCCGCACAGTGAAATGGAATAGCAACACCTGGATTTCTACCAGCCTTTCTCCAGTAAAAATCTTTCATATGAATAACAACAGTGTATGGCAAAAGTTTTTTGATGTTGGCAATAGGATCTTCGTCAACGCACAAAAAGTTTCCCACATCAAGTGTACATTTAAAATTGGATCTATCAACTTGGTCTATTAGCCTTAACACCCTATCGCCACCATTTACATAAAATCCGTGATTTTCAACCGTTGTAGTAATCCCATATTGCGCTGCATAGTCAGCAATTATTCTACAAGCTTCAACCATCCTTGGAAGGTCTTTTTCAAAGTGAATAATTGTATTTTTTTCAAAAGGTCTTCTGAAAGATGAAACGTCATGTCTCATATATCTCACACCAAGCCTATGTGCTATATCAACCTCACGCATAACACGCTTTATCTCTTTTTTATATTCCTCTTCATCATCTTTAAGAAAATCAGCAAGAATGGAATAGTTAGATACATCTATCCCAACTTCTTTAGCCTTTTCTCTAATAGCATCAGCAAGCTCTTCATTACCGTCCAATTTAAAACCAAAAGGAACTATCTCAACATGCTCACCACCATTTTCTTTTATCCACTCAATTGCATCCAGAACTGTCATTTCTCCTTTTTCAATAGCATCCAAAAGACTGTATGTGCTAAGTCCTATTTTCATTTTTAATTACCCCCTCCCAATTTTTATTTATTATTTCGTAATTGTAACCTTGTTTAAAAGTCTCGGCTTATCAGGGTTATTCTTTTTCAGTATGCTTAAGTAATAGGAAAACAACTGTATCATAGGTATTACAAAAAATGGTTTTTGCCAGATATCAAGTTCACTGTTTATCTCAAAAAATAAAGCTGAGTTATCTTTTAACCTTTCAATATCACTAAATGCTATTACATCTATGTCATTTTCATAAAGTTTTTTAGCAATCTCAACTGAGCTTTCCGCTGTCTCATCGCTGAACGCAATTATGAAAACAGGAATATTATTATTTATCATTGCAATAGGGCCATGCATAAAATCTGAGCTTGAAAATCCTTTTGCTCTTATATAGCTTGTTTCTTGTACTTTAAGCGCAAACTCCAATGCAATCGGATATGCTAATCCTCTTCCAAGCACAAAGCATTCATCTAAGTATCTAAACCTGTAAACTTCATCTTTTATGTATTGTTCATAATCCAAGGCCTTCTTCACAATCTTGTCAATTATAGGAAGCTTTTTGATTATTTCGTAATCATCACTTAAAAAAGCAGCAAGCATCTCTAAAATTAAAACTTCAGCTGTAAAACTTTTTGTTGCTGCTACTGCCTCTTCCTTACCAACACTCATATCAATTGAAAACTGAGAATTTTGTGCTAATCTTGATTCAAGGTTATTCGTAATTGCAACTGTAATAGCTCCTTTTTTGCCTGCCATCTCCATAAATTGGCATATATCTTCAGATTGGCCTGACTGTGAAACCCCTATCACGCAAGTTTTCTCAAGTTTCAAATTCTTTTTATAAATGGACACAACTGATGGAGCTGCCAATGACACCGGAATCCCACTTAATATCTCTATAGCATACTTTCCAAAGGTTGCTGCATTGTCAGATGAACCTCTTGCTACGAATATGATACTGTGAATATCATTATTTTTTATATTCTCTACCACAGTTTTTATCAATCGGATGTTGTTGTCATAACACTTCTTGAGACAATCTGTTTGCTCAAATATCTCTTTTTTCATCTTATGCATGAAACCATCACTCCTTAAAATGATGGACCCTTCAAAATCCCAAATCAAGTCTACCTGCCGACGCCCAAAGCCTTGATACTATCAGCTCAAGTCCTTCTTTTTTTCTTTCTGAAAGCCAAAGCCTTGCATATATGTTTGCAACCTCAAGCAGATCAGAAATTCTGAGATTACCACCAAGCCTCTTTAGACATACATTTATTATCTGTTTTGCAAGTGCCAAATCCTCAGGAAGATTAACACCTTCTGAAGTTTCTAAAGCCTTTTTAAGGGCATTTTTAACTTTCTCCTTTTCTTCATCGCTCATCTGCTGATAATTGTATGCGCCATATAAAAGTTTTTTGAGATTATTGGTAACAATTGAATTACCAAATACTTTTCTCACATTTAAAAGCTTTTCATTTTCACCGGAAAGCAAAATCCAACTTTCTTCCCAATTTCCATTCCCTTCTGCATATTCAATTGTTACAACAAGTAGTGGGTTCAAAAAGCTAAATAAACACTCTTCTCCATCATCGCCCCATGCCGTTACTAAAAATCCATTGAGTTTTTTGTCAGCTGCTGCATTTATGAAATTTTTTATGTTCTCAGTGCTACTTTCAAAGTCAGGATAAAATTTGTGCCAATTTGAAAATCCCGGACAGACTATTTGGTTTTCTTTATACCTTTCACCAAAATTCTCAATCCTCTTTATGAAATACTCCTTAGGTTGGGCTGCATAGTCCCAATTAGCTATGACAACTCTGCTCCAAATATCGCTCTCTAAAAGTTTGCTCCAAACATTTCTCTCATTTTGGTTTAAAAATGCTCCTGTTAGCATATCGCCCCATAAAAGTGGAGTTTTGCCGTATTCTTCAACAATTTCTATTAATTTCTTATGATGTTGCTCATACAGCTTAGGCCCTTCAAACATCCAGTTTTTCTCCAAGCTTTTGCCTCTTCCGAGTGCCCATGTCTCATCTCCACCTATATGCACAAACTTGGATGGGAAAAATTCTAAAACTTCTTCCAAAAGTTCATAAGCAAAATTCCTTGCCTTTTCATCTGAAATATTAAGGCATCCTTCTCGCGGTAAATACCATTCACTGTATTGTGAATATTCTGGAATTGAAAGTATATGTTCCATATGTCCTGTCAGCTCTAAGGAAGGGAAGACTTCTATTCCTAATTTACTCCCGTATTCCACTACTTCTTTTAGTTCTTCTTTAGTTAATCTTCCTCTTGTTGCACCTATTTTAGGATGCTTTTCCCACGGAAATAAATCTTCAAAGTAGATTGCAAAATGGGTATATTTAAGAATAAATAACCATTTTAAGATATTTTTAAACGTTTCAACCTTGGGTACTCCACCCCTTGCAATGTCAAGATGATATCCCCTGAATTTGAATTTAAACTCCTCTTCTACATATATTTCAGGCATCAAACCTTTTTGTTGCAACAAAAGTTGAATAACTGTCGCGTAGGCAATATTGAGATTTCCCCATATTTTCACTTTTTTATTTTTAACCTCAACTCCTGTTCCATCCTTTTGAATAATTTCCAGTTGCCATGATCCTTTTGGAATAGAAAATTCATTGGCTAAAAACTCCGGAAAATTCTTGAAACCATCAAATTCAACCCACTTACCAGAAAACCTTATAACTTTGGGCTGTGGTACAATTTTTATCATGATGTTTCAACTCCCTTTTAACAATTATTCTATAACTTCAAATGTTGCAGTTGCCCGAATATCTTTTGAACTCGCACCAATCATCACTGTAAACAAACCTGGTTCTACAACCCACTTAAAATCTCTATTTAAAACCTGTAAATCTTTTGGTGTGAGCTCAAATGTTACAGTTTTAGTCTCACCAGGTTTTAAATGAATTCTTTTGAAACCTCTCAGTTCCATATACGGTCTTACAACCGAGGCACAATGGTCATGAATATAAAGCTGGACAACTTCATCTCCTTCCCTTTTGCCCACATTTGTCACATCGATGGTTACTGTCAAGTTTTCATCTTTTTGGATCTTTGAGGCCGAAAGTCTCAAATTGGTATATTCAAAACCGGTATAACTCAAACCATGACCAAACGGGAAAAGAGGTTCCCAGTCAAATTCTACATATCTTCTACTTCCTCCAGGTGGCCGATTGTAATAAACAGGAATCTGACCTACTGATTTTGGAAACGATATTGGCAATCTGCCAGCAGGGTTGTAATCTCCAAATATAATCTCAGCAATTGCCTGGCCAGCCTTTTCACCCGCATACCAAGCTTCTATTATTGCTGGAATATGTTCTACCTCCCAATCCAAGCTCAAAGGTCTTCCGTTTTGTAGCACAAGCACAATTGGTTTGCCTGTTTTATAGAGGGCTTTCAATAACTCTCTTTGTTTACCAGGAAGAACTAAGTCAGCTCTATCTAACCCTTCACCGCACGTCTCTGTCGAATCACCCAGTGCTGCAATTACAACATCTGATTTTTTAGCTATTTCAATAGCTTTTTCTATCTCTTCATCACCATAGCTGTAACCAAACAATATTTTTACCCCATTAAAATCTCTGCAATACTCGATTCTGACCTCATATTCTCTCCCTTTTTCGAATTCAAAAGGAATACACTGGTCAAGGCCTTTTTTCTCTCCCCAGCTATCTATTATCATTTTGCCGTCTATCCAAACTCTCATACTGTCAAGGCTCTTAACACCTATGTATCCTTTTAAATTCCTGTCAGGTTTGAGTTTTCCTGACCATCTGACAGAAAAGGTGAAATTAGATAATTTTTGCGACGGCTTCGTTATCATCCAATTAAAATTGATCTCTCTATCTATTCTTTCAAACAAAGATACACCCTCTAAATTTGGATTGTCAAAATATTCGCCTTTGAGGCCATGTTTCCCATCTTCGGTGTACAACCAATGGGCCGGAATAGGAATTAAATCGCTGGGTGTTATATCCACACCTTTTGCATACCATACTTCTGTTGCTGGTGAAACTAATTTTTTAATCCCATCCAACAATGTAATTGGCTCAACATTTTCTATATGAGGTGTATAATCACCAAGTCTTGGTGTTGCTGCACTCGGTCCTATTACAGCTATCGCTTTGAGGTTTTTGCTAAGAGGTAAGAGATTGTTATCATTCTTTAAAAGGCAAATTCCTTCTCTCGCAGCTTGAAGGGCAATCTCCTGATGTTTCTGGCAATGTACCACTTTTTTAGAAAGTTCAGTATCAACATATGGATTCTCAAATAGTCCCAGCAGAAATTTTATCCTCAAGACTCTTCTTACTGCTGTATTTAAAGTTTCTTCGCTGATAATTCCTTCTTTAACCATGTTAATAATAGACTGCTGATAAAATTGATGGTCAAAATCATAATATTGCATATCAACACCAGCTTCAAGTGCCTGGCGAATAGCTTCTTCTTTTGTTTTGGCTGTTCGATGAGCGTCATATAGTCGCAAAATAGCCCCTAAATCTGCTCTGACAAATCCTTCTAGTCCCCATTTTTCGCGCAGGATTTCTGTTAAAAGTCGCTTATCTCCTATACAGGGTATACCATCAATAGAATTGTAGGAAGCCATTATGTTCTTTGCTCCACCTTCTACAACAGCAGCTTCAAACACCGGCAAATAATATGTCTGGAGCTCTCTTTCTCCTATCAAAGCAGGAGCACAGTTTAGCCCCCCCACAGGAACACCATAAGCAACAAAGTGCTTTGGCTCAGCAACAACAGTATCAGAATTTTTAAGACTTTCACCTTGCATACCTTTAATCATTGCAACTGCTATTTTGCTTGCGAGATATGTATCTTCACCATACGTCTCTTCAACCCGACCCCACCGAGGATCTCTTGCTAAGTCTATAACAGGCGCAAATACTTCATGTACTCCATAACTTCTTGCTTCAGTAGCAATTGCTCTGCCAACCTGATACACAATCTCAGGATCCCATGTGCTTGCCAAAGCAATTTGTTGTGGAAATACTGTTGAACCAGGTTTACAAAATCCATGCAGGGCTTCTTCGCTAAACAGAATAGGAATTCCTAAGCGTGTCTTTTCCACAGCATATCTTTGCAGCTGATTTGTTATCTCAGCACTACCATAGAGGTCATGAATACAGCCAACACCTAATTCGCCTATTTCCTTTTCTACTTTCTCCCAATTGATTTCTGAATCATCATCTGCAGCATTTGACTGATGGGGGTGTGTTTTATTTAAAAATGAGACACCTATATACTGATCTAATTGTCTAACCTTTTCTTCTAAGGTCATTCTACTCAGCAAATCTTCCACTCTTTCATCAATTGGCAAATCTTTGTTTTTGTAAGGATATATATTTGTATTCACCATAACCACCTTCTTTCGATTCTGAGTCAACTAACTTCTGAAAACATAATTGTATACAGTATCCAAGGTATCCAATACATCAAACGTATCTTTTAATTTTTCAGGAATCTCTTTGCCGTTTTTATAATCTTCAAAATTTTTCACAACCTCATATATAGACCTGCCTGTCAAATTCCAACCAGTTATTAAAAAACCAAAAAGGAGTTGAAGTTTATTTAACTGTTTAGCTTTACTGATTGCATATTCAAAAAATTTTTTGGCTGCATTTTTGTCTTTCCAGCAAGATGGCCATATTTTAAAACCTTTATTGAGAAAATATTCAACAGATACATACTCTTTCATACTTTCGTAATGCCAATCGGCAATGATAACATCTTTGGGAATCATATCTATAGCCGGCCAAATGCCAAGTTTGTCTGCCTCCCATTGAGAATAACCTGTCGTTTGACTATTAAGGAGCCTGTCACCCCATACCATTAATTCGATGCCTTTTTCAATTTTTATGTGGTTATATAATCGATTTACCACATCTGCAAACAACTTGGCTTTTTCTTTCCCCCTGCATCTTGGACAGTTGTCATCAGCTATTATAAAAACCTCATCCATTCCGACATGAAAGTAGCGTGGTTCAAAATCTTCAATCATTTCATCAATAAGTGAAAATACAACTTTATAAACATCGTCATTTGAGGCACACCAGCTTCGGCAATAAATTTCAGGCCATTTAGCTTCATATGGAATATGTGGAGTTTCATCAAATTCAGGATATACTCTCAAAAGGGAATTTGGAGCTCCTCCCCAACCTTGATGACCCAAACATTCAAAAAGTGGAATTATCTCCACCCCAAACTTCTTGGCTACATCAACAATCTGATTAGCTTCTGCTTTTGATAATGTACCTTCCGACAGTTCAGAATGATTTGTGAATTGATAACCTGTATTTATTTCTAATACTAAACAGTTCACTCCTCTTTTTAGCAGAAATTCTTCCAAGGAATACAATAAAGGTTCCACATCTTCTTTTAAAGAAATTCGCAGATGAAATCCTATTTTCTTTTCCAACAAAATGGACTTCATAATCAAAACTTCACCTCTTGTATTTAAGTTTAAACACGTGTGCATATAACTCATCTAAATTGTCATAAGCGTCAGCCGGCATTTTTATTTTTAAGCCTTTATCAGTCTGTTCAAAATACAAGTTTTCTTTATGTCCAATTAGTTCAACAGAAACAATCTTCTCACCTGTAAATGGTATAAGCATGTATTCTTCAATTTGGACACTTTTGTATAGTTTAAAACAGTAAATACAATCATCCTTTTTGGTAAATGCATATTCACCAGTAAAATAAGGCTCACAAGGTCTTGTTGAGTATATGGCCTCGCCATATTTTTTAAGCCATTTCCCAAGCTCTTTCATCCTCAATATTGCAGGAGTAGGAAGTCGACCATCTGGTTGTGCGCCAACATTTAGAGCTAAGTTTCCACCTTTTGCAACAATCTCAATCAAAATAAGGACAAGCTCTCGGACAGACTTGTAGTTATCATCATAACAGTAGGAAAAAGAGGTACCCATTGTTATACAACTTTCCCAAGGAACTAAAATTGGTCTTTCAGGTATAGTTTGTTCAGGCGTTAGATAATTTTCATGTGGTCCTCCTACCCACCTATCAACAACCAAAATCCATGGCTGAATTTTCCTAATCTTCTGAACAAGTTCATCCATTTTTATATCTTGATTGTTTTGAGGGCATACCCAGCCGGCATCAAGCCATAAAATATCTATCCTGCCATACTTACTGACAAGCTCTACTATTTGGTTGTGGGTAAATTTGACAAACTCTTCCCACAACCACGGATATTCTAATGGGTTATAGGTTGGACCTCTGTTTGTAAAATTACTTTGTTTCATACCTTTTGCCCAATAATAGGGAGAGTGCCAATCTGCCTTTGAAAAATAAGCTGCTATTGCAAGCCCTCTTTCTCTGAAAGCATTAAACAGGTTTTTACAAATGTCAGCATATTTATGTTTATGGAACGGACACTCAGGTGAAGTAATCTTATAGTCAGTATATTTTGTATCCCACATACAAAAACCATCATGGTGCTTTGTAGTAAATATTAAGTATTTAAATCCTCCTTCTTGGGCTAACTCTGCCCATTTTTCTGGCTGAAATCTAATTGGATTGAAGGTTTTGTTTAGCTCAAAATATTGCCTTTTGAATTCTGCTGGATCCTTTTCCCAGTCAAGTCCCTTCCTTGCCCACTCTGCATCAGCATCGCTCAGCGCCCACGACTCAACTATTCCAAGCTGTGAATATGGTCCCCAATGTATCATAAGTCCTAATTTTAAATCTTTAAACCACTCTAGTTGCTCTAAAATAAGAGGGTCATCAGGTTTTATCCATTTGTCCTCGGGTTTTATTTTGTCCTCCACAAAAATTCCTCCCTTGTTCCACTTTTTCAAGCAATTAGTCAAAAACAATTTTGAAACTTTTAATTTCATAAGGCTTTATTTCAAAATCAAAGCTATTTCCTTGTTGTTTTATTTCTTCTATTTCATTTTCTAAAAGGTCACATTCATAAACCTTCTTTATGGTTTTCCATAAAGTTAAAGTAACCTTTTCTCTCCTGTTCCAGAATTCATAAACACGGACTATCAAATCATCGCTGTATTCAGCTTTTTTAATAACTTCTATAACAACATTTTCCTTATCAATCCGTGCAAATGAAAATTCAGAAGGAAGTTCTCCGTCATGCTTTTCTTCCCACACCACAATTGGTTGAACATTTAGTGAATAAGCCATCTGATGTGTTTTTGCTATTTTCCAGCTACTTGAGTGTGGATAAAGTGAATAAACAAGTTGATGCACTTCTCTGTCTGCCTCCTTATTTGGTTCAATTCCAGATTTTAGAAGTGTCAAGCCAATCTCATTATTATAAACACTGTGACCATATTTTGAATCATTAAGAAGAGACACTCCAAAATTGTCTTCTGAAATATCTACCCACTTGTGTGCCACAACTTCAAACTTTGCAACATCCCAACTTGTATTAAAGTGAGTTGGGCGTTCAATATTACCAAATTGAATATCAAATGTTGCTTTGTCAGCATTTACATCTATAGGGAAAAACACTTTGAGCATGACTTGGTTTTCTTTCCAATCTATTGTAGTTTTGAAATCAATTCTTGGAATATCATTGTATACTACTATATCTTGTACAATCTTTGAATTTACAAATCTCTTTATAATTCTCAAAATGCCTCTCACAGGTCCTGACTCTAAAACTTCAATTTTTTCGATATCTTCAACTTCCCAGTATTTTTCCCTGTAATAAATATCAATATCCCAGTTATCAAAATTCATTGGTTTGTCCTCAAAAGCAACTATTCTATTACCTTTTTTACCAGGCTGCAGCACTTCTCTTTCGTTTGTTTTGTCAAATAAGCTTATAAAATTCCCTTTCTCATCAAGCAAAATTCTAAAGTATTTGTTCTCTATACAATTTTCCAAGACAGTAATTTCATGCTTATCTTCCAGAGTGCTTCCAACTTTCTCTCTTAGATAAAAGACCTTATACCCCTTTGGTGGAAGTGACTTCAAAACACAAACATATTTACCATCATAAGTTCTTTGGCATACAATACCTTGCCCGTTTGAATCAACAAGGCAAACATCTTTTTGGTTATTACATTCAAATTCTATAGGTTGGGTAGCCTCAAATGATAATGTGTTAAAAACCACTAAGGCTTTTTCTTCAGTTCTTACTTTTGAAGAGATAGCTTTTGCTCGACTGTAAATAATCTCGTTTGCTTCTTTTAGAATTTTTTCATATTGTTCTTTTGAATCTTCATAAACTTCTTTGATTGCACTCCCTGGTAAGATATCATGAAATTGATTTAACAATATTGTCTCCCATCCGCTATTTAGATTATCTTGAGGATACTCAATTCCAAAATCTCTTGCCACGCTTGAAAAAAATTCAGCATCCAGATACTTCAGTTCACATAGCCTATTATATCTCTTATTTCTACCCATTGAAGTATAAGTGCCTCTGTGGTATTCAAGATAAAGCTCACCAACCCATTTTGGTAAATACTTGTTATCCTTAACCCTTTGATACAACCTATCAAAATACTCCTTTACCTTTCCTATCTTCACTTTCGGACAACTACCTATCCCATTTTTGAGCCTCTTTGCATTCTCGAGCATTTCTCGAGTAGGTCCTCCACCACCATCACCATAACCAAAACACATTAAAACCTCATTATTGATACTTTTTTGCTGATATCTCTCCCAAGTTCCCATCACTTGGCTCGGATTCAATATTCCGTTATATGTAGTAAAAAAGCCTTCACTTTTATAGTCCTTCGTTGTAATAAAATGTGTTAAAATCTGCGTCCCATCTATTCCCTGCCACATGAATGTGTCATATGGAAATTTGTTAAATTGATTCCATGAAATTTTTGTAGTCATAAAATAATCTATACCTGATTTTTTGAGAATTTGAGGCAAAGCTGCATTATAACCAAAAACATCTGGAAGCCACAAAACTTTGCTGTCAACTCCAAACTCTTCTTTGAAAAATCTTTTACCAAATATTATTTGCCTGATGAGTGATTCTCCTGACGTAAGATTGCAGTCAGGTTCAAGCCACATGCCCCCCTCTGCTTCCCACTGGCCTGATGTAATCTTCTGCTTTATCATTTGGTATATTTCAGGGTAGTCTTCTTTAACAAACTTGTAAAGCTGTGGCTGACTGGATATAAATATAAACTCAGGATACTCATTCATAAGCTTTAAAGCTGTTAAGAAGCTTCTTGCAGCTTTTTGCCTTGCTTGTGCAACTCTCCAATGCCATGCAACATCAATGTGTGTATGACCTATGCACCAAACCACTATATCTTCAAAGGAAGATACTCTCTCATAGAGTTCTTTTTTCAAAAATTCTCTTGCATCTTTGCAACTTTTGAAGAAACTCTCTGATAGTGGCTTTCTTAAATCAAGAAGGTTTACAGATTCATTTAGAATATTCATTATTCTATGCTTTGCCAAATTTTCTTCAGGCATAAGTTGAACAATTTTTAATGGCACCAAAATATCAAAATATAGTTCATAAACATCTCTGTTGAAAACTGCCAGTTCAACAAATAATTTTAATTTTGCATTTATTAATCCACTGTAAGCATGTAACTCTATTCTTATTTTATTGCCTTTTTTGTATCTTTCTTCTAATATGACTTCTCTATGGTTAACATCTATACCTTGCACGGGTCTACCATTTATATACGCAATGAACTGTGGATTTACTGCATCCCAACCATTACTGTTTGTATATACAATAAGAGCCACTTCCTTATCATGAAATTTTTCTGGAATTACAAATTCAGTTTTGAACCAATAATTTTTGTCTTGCCCACCCCACCAATCTTCTTTGCCAAATGGCATCCAATTGTTTTTCTTTTCTGCTTCTTCAATATTTTTAAAATGTCCTTCTTGAAACCAAAAATTCTCTATTCTTATTTTTTCTGTATAAATGTAATTTGATAGTTCCTCAACAATTTTGTTTATTCTTTCACACAAAAAGAACAAGCGCGCTCACTCCTTTGTCAAATGTTTTAATTTGCAAGACCTGTTCTCTCAATTCCCGCCATGAATTGTTTTTGAACTATAAAGTATATCAAAAGGAGAGGCAAAATAATTAACAACGATCCCGCCATAGCCAGGGGGCTTATAACCTCGCCCCCGGGTGTGATGTACAAATAAGCCCGGTTCTGCATAATATTTGTCAAAGTCATAGCAAGCAATGATTTTTCTGGTGTTGATAAAAATACACTTGGTTCAAATACATCATTCCAATGCCAAACTATCGATAGTATTGTTGTAACAAGGATTGATGGTTTTGAAAGGGGAAGAATGATTCTGAAAAAGATGCTAAAACCATTATACCCATCTACCCTTGCAGCTTCATCAAGTTCACGAGGTAGTCCTTTGAAGAACTGTCTGAAGATAAATATGAACAGTCCTCCTTTCAAACCCATGCCAAAAAAGCAGGGAACAATTATTGGCAAGAATGTATCAAGCCATCTCATCTTTGCATATTGGATGTAAAGAGGTATGACCAAAAGTTCAGGTGGAACAATAATGCTCATGATGATTATTCCAAAAACCACACTATTTAATTTAAGTTTATATCTTGCCAATCCATAGGCTATAAATGAACACGATAATACTTGGCCCAGCGCAGACAAAATGGTCACTATAACAGTATTTTTTAAACAGTTCCAATAGTCCAATCTCGCAATAGCCTCTCTAAAGTTATTTAAAACTGGGCTTCTAACAATCCACTTTGTGCTTATGTCTGCTAAATCATATGGACTTTTAAGAGCATTTGTGAAGATGTATATAAATGGAAATATAAAGACAAATGCAAAATCGATAAGCAAGAAATATATTAGAAAATTTACAATAAATTCATAAACCTTCTTTCTGTCATAGTTAATATTTTTTATCATTGTTATCTTCTTACTAAATCTTCTTGTTAAGGAAATATTTTTATTCATTTTCTTTCACCCACTCCTCAAGATATTATCTTTCTTCAATGTAAACGATAAATCTCTTCATTATCAAAAATACAATCCCAATAATGATAGCTATAAATGCAAAGAACAACCAACTAAGTGCACTTCCATAGGCAAGTTTTAATTGCTTAAAAGAAACAGTTGTCAAATATTCCATCATTTTGTTGTCTACACTTGTAAACCAGTCAATAAGAGTGTATACAATGTTTATAAGTATTATTGGTGTCATTATTGGAAGTGTTATTTTCCAGAAAGATTCCCAAGCTGTCGCTCCATCGCAGTATGCTGCTTCGTACAGTGACTGAGGAATACTTTGCAGTCCGCCTGTAAATATTATTATCTGAATACCTGATCTCCATAGAATGGACGATAGCTTATCCAAGAGGTTCTGGACTACTTTACCTATCTCAGGTCCAAGATATATCATTAACTGCTCGGGCAGATTAATTGCACCTGCTGCTTTTCTTACTTCTGTTTGAGCAGAGCCAAGTTCTTGGATAAGAGTATCATCTAAATATAGTCCCATTAGCTGTTTCATAATAAGACCTGTTCCCAGTAAAACAGGCAAAAAGAATATTACTCTAAAAAATCCCCTTAATCTCATACTGCGATTTAGTAATATTGCGATAAAGAGAGAATATATAATGATTATTGGCAAATTTATTAATGTATCTCTTGCTGTTTCTAAGAAAATTGGAACAAAATTAACGTCAGCCGTAAATGCTTCGATAAAATTTTTGAATCCCACATATTTTAATTCAAGTTTTTGTAAATCCACAACTTTTCCAAAAGCTAATATTAAGGAAAATACAAACGGATAGAGTAAAAAGACTGCAAAACCTATAAACCACGGAAAGAGAAATATATATGCTTCTCTGTTTATCTTTCTTTCAAGTGAATACTTGCGAACTTTCACCTATTTTCACCTCTTTACATACACATCTAACGGTTTTATTGTTATATTGTCTACTTTCTGAGGTTTTTCAGAATAGTTTATATAAATTGTCGTCTTGTTGTCATATATGACTCTTACAACTCCATTATCATACTTCTTATGAGAAATTATAAATCTGTTATTGATTCCTTTAAAAATTGCATTAAATGCTTTATATGTTTCTATAATATCTTTTCTCCAATTTGAATATTTTGATGTAAATAATGTCCTATAAGTTGTATATTTGAGTTCAGATGAGTCATTATAAGTAATTTGATAATAAGGCATTGCTCCATATTCAATTGCTTTCAGTTTTTCTATCTTTGAATCATAAAATAGGTTAAAAGCTTTCATACTGTAAGGTATAAGTCCATGAACAACCATTTGGTAAAATGGAATGTCATCATCAAAGTAACTATAGCCACTGCTTTTATAAGGTAAATTTAAAATTCTATCTGTGTACTTTAGCACGTACATATTTCCTTCTAATGTTGCAACACTGATGCTTTGATTCTTGAATTTATTGAGTAACTCCATCCAGTAAATTGTCGTGTTTTCTCTCGAGACAACATTTTTCCCTCGATAATCTGAGTATACATACCATCCTATTTTTTCGAAACTTACCCCTGGCAAATTATATCTTTTCAAAAAATTCATCAATTTTTTTGAATATGTATTCTGGACATAAACTGGTGTGAAAAGAAATTTGTCATGTTTATAAGTTGTTAACTGTTTCCCATTTTTTAGTCTTACAACATCTCTATTTAGTGAAAAACCGCCAACTTTTAAGTAGGCATCAATTAGGTTAACTTGTAATAACAAAGGAATTTTAAGTTGTTTTAAATATGACAATAAATCTCTAAATCCTTTTTCTCCACCAAGTTTTCTTTCTGGCAAGAAAGAAGATGGAAAAACCTCATATCCTCCCTTGCTCCATCCAATTAAATTTAAATCTATGTTGTTTACTCCATTTTTTATTAGATCGTTTAATATTTCTTTGACTTGACTGTATGTGGTCATACTAATAAATTTATCAAACAAGATTCTTTCTTCCTTTATTCCCATAAAAACATCTAAGCCAAGAGGTGGGAAACTTCTATTTTTAGCACTTTGATTAATCAATTTATTAGATATAAGATAATCTCTAAATTTATTTGCCATTGTGCTATAACTAACTTCTTTTTTGCCGTCTAAGAAAATATATCTTATTTGCCTATCTGTAACTATTGGAGTTGTTTCATATATCTTGTAATATTGTCCATTCCAGTTTTTCGTAACAGTTTCAAATAACCTTCTATAGATAAAGGAAAAATATATTCTATTTAAATTAACTTCATAACCAGATGGCATGAAATTAATTGTAGAATTTGCACTACCTTTTTCGACTATCGCAATAAATCCATTATTACCCTTTTTTACCCCAATTACTGGTAAAGATATTTCTTGTAAACCATTGTTTATTTCTTGGGTATATCGATCCAAATCATATAAAGTTTCTGTATAAATCTCTTTTGAGTAGAATGAAAGATACTGAGGATGGTTTTTCTTATAGTACGCTATGGCTCCACAACCATCAGGAATAAACATATAACCATTCTCATTGTCACCAGCTGAACCAAAATAAGGCATCAAATCAATTTTGACAATACCAGCTATTTCTTGTAATCTGTAAGTATCGCCAAAGGTATAAAGTTCATTTGCTAACTGCGACATCTTTTTTAAGTCCTCTATTACATTACTTTTGTATTTCTTGTTTGTCTCTAAAATCTCTATTATCCCTCTACCTTTTTCCTGGGAACCTATCAATTCTGCATTTATATCATACGCGTAAGATGCAATGCTTGCAGCTTTTCTATTTAAATCATCAACTCCTTGTAAAGTGTAAATTGTATTCTCAATATTTTCAATATCTGTCCCAATGTTATTTATTCTTTTCTTAGCTACTATCCGTGCTACTTTAGCACTCTTTATTCTTTTAAAATACTTTTTTAATTCGCTTAATTTATTTTTTGCATCTTTTAGAGCTTTTTCTAATTCTTCTTTTACTCCTATCAGCTCTTTAATACTATTTGCTGGAATAGTAACAACCAAACTATCTTCTTGTAATGTATAAACAATGGAAAATTTTATTCTAATACGAGGAATATAAAAATCTATTTTAATTCCATTTTTTAATTGCGAAGTTTTTATCTCTACATCGCTTCTGATCGATGAATACTCCTTCGTTGTACTCTCTTGACCAGCTAAGTTTGTATATGTTAGTATCCATAAGCCGCTAAAATTTTGTATAAAGAAGTCTTCTACACCTGCCTTTTTTAAGTATTCACTGTCAGCAGCAGAACTCCAAATATAACCACTTCTTTTATCTAAGACAGAAACTATTTTATTGCTTTCATTATAATACAGGGATAAATATTTATTTTCGGCAACTTTTTTAAACCCTTTTAAATCTGGTTGTGCTTGCACAGGAATAACCACAAAACAAGAAACTATATAGACGATCAAAAGAACAATTGCAAAGTACTTATAAATGCTCTTCATAAAAATCCACCCTCTCATTGATTCTGCAAAAGCTGAAGTTCTTTTATAAATTCATCAACGAATGTTATAACCTGCAATGTAAGAATATAAAACAACCCTATCAAAAGCCAAATTACAATTGCAGCTACTATCGATAGAAAACATATTAAGATTGTGCGTGATACTGAATAGTTGTTCATTACTTTAGTGCTATAAAATATCAACAGTCCCATCCACAGCCATTTAATCATATGTAAAAAGTTAAATAAACCACTGTCGTTTGCAGATAACAAATGGCTAAACAACACAACAGGAATGGTAATAATTATATAAGGTAAAAGGCAGTAAATGGTTGCTGCAAATTGTTCCCTAATTAATGTTTCTCCTTCTAAAATAGTTGTGATACTATAACACGCTATTATCCAAGTAATTACTGGGATAATGGTTTTTACAAGCTCTCTTAAAACGCTTGTTTGCCTCGGTTCGATAGATGCTAACGGATAATGAGTAAAATATATTTCAAACACACGTGTAAAGAAAAATATCAGCAATACAATCAGTGGCGACAAATAATCAAATTTTTTATTCCTTTCTTTAATTCTCAAAAATGCCTCATTGGGTTTAAAAACTGTCAATAAAGATTGTTCTAAAACATTCATCACTATCACCTTACATTATTTGTTATCTGATATAACCTTTTTATAAGTTGATATAATCCCATTACAATTAAGACAAATCCCAAAACATAAACTAAAAAATACCTTTTAAAATTCTCGTGTCTATAGTTGTCAAATGCTTGTGAATATCCTTCTTTATCCTCAGCTTTTTTATAAAATACCATTGCATCTTTCCATCTTTCTTGTTTCATCAAAGCTTTTGCAAGACCTTTATTTGCAATGATATAATAAGGATCTGAATTTAAAATCTCCTTCCACGGTTTTATAGCTTCTTTATATTTGCCTTGATAATATAGACCAATTGCGTAATGAACAGTTTTCATAAATCGAGTAGGTTTTAAAACTTGTATACAGTTTGCGCTTGCATCTAAAACATATAAGTTTTCTTCACTATCCACAACAATGCTGCTTGGATTTACGAACTTGCCTCTCCATGTCCCGTACCCTCCAAAAACAGCCAACAAATTACCTTCTGGATCGTATTGGTATATTTTGGATTTGCTTGCGTCAATTGCAGTAATTATGCCGTTTTTATCTACACACAAATCGACAAACATTGGTTCAACTATATTGCCATAATCATCTAATTTTTCACCAAAAAAGTCGGTTTTTTTATATATATTATTTCCTATAGGAGTTATCTTTTTAATTTGTGCTTTTTCTGTTCTTATTGTGGTTGCATAAATCATACCGTCATCATGGATTAAGAAATTCGAATGAGCTGGAGGTAATCTTTTTAGCAATGCCTCTTTTTGTTCTTTAGTGGCAAATAACCTTATAAATAAATCTCTTAAACTGAATTCCAATTTTGTTGGTGCTATATAGCCTCTAAAGTTATTTTCATTATCAAGTATAATAAGCCCATGATAATCATCCTTATTTAATATATATAGATATCCAGTCCTATCAACATATACTTTCATAGGTCGAAAGGGATAGCTCTGGTCATATAACTCAGATGTCGGTTTTGTATATTCCTTTATAAACTTACCATCTTTTGATAGAACAACTACTCTTTCATTTCCTGTATCTGCGATATACATATTCCCTTTTTCATCTACATAAATACCATTTGGTTCTGAAAGTGGAAAGTCTGCAGGTCCATTAAAAACTCCTGTAACTTTACCATCTAATGTCATTCTCAAAACTCTATTGTTATCTGTATCAACAACATAAAGATTGTTACTGCTGTCAATAAATAAATCTTGAGGATTATTCAGCGCTCCCACCTTTTCTCCAAAAAAACACATCACCCTATCTGCAGTATAAGCAACTGGTATTGGTATTTTTTCTTGGTCCTTATCCAAAATATAGTCAGCTTCAAAAGTTGCGCCAAATACATTTGTTGAAAAACAAAGTATTATTACCATCATCCATACAAATGATCCTATTTTATTTCTTTCTTTCATTTTTCATCACCCTACACCATCATCCTTTAATGCCTGAATACGCCATTGTCTTCATTACCCGAGATTGCATTATTAAGAATACTATGATTGTAGGCATGGTTACCAGAAAAGTGGCGGCTGCAACTGCACCTGACCTTGCTATTTGTCCAGGTCCCCCAGCCAAACTCTGTAAAATCAAAGGAAGAGTTTTTAAAGCTTGTTTGTTTATAAAGATTAATGGTGAGAAATAGTCATTCCAGTTTGAAACAAACGAGAAAACAATCAAAGTTGACCATGCTGATTTCGCCATTGGCATTATAATCTTCCAAAAGATTTTAAAATCACTTGCCCCGTCAATTCGTGCAGCATCTAGATATGTATCTGGTATCTGTTCTATAAATTGCTTCATCAAAAAGATGTTATATGCAACAGCTATTTTGGGAATAATAAGTGCCCAGTAGGTATTTAAAAGTCCCAATTTACTAACGATAATATAGTTTGGTATTTGGGTCACATGTGGTGAAAACATTAGTGCAGCAATTATGATATTAAAAATAGTATTACCAAAAGGTATTTTATATTTTGCAAGTGCAAAAGCGCCCATTGAGCTTACAATCACAGTCAATGCAACAGTTACACATGTCGTAAGCAAACTGTTAAAAATATACCGTGTAAATGGAATTGTCGAGCTATCAAGGGCTGTCAAAAGCTCATAGAAATTTCGCAATGTTGGTTTTCTAACAAAAAACCTTGGAGGATATAAGAACAACTCATCGTAAGGTTTAAATGCTGTTGATATCATGTATATTAGCGGAAGCGAAGTGAACAAAACCAATCCGCCCATAAGCAAATACACAACAAGCCAGTTAAAACTAAATTTCACTTGATGTTTACCAGTTTTCATTTTAATTTCCTCCCAAAATCACACTTCATCTTTAGAAGATAGTATTTTCATAAAAATTTGCCCTAAGCTATATGTCATCAAGAATAATATAACTGCAATTGCTGACGCGTATCCCATATCAAACCTAATGAAAGCATAATCATAAAGATGTGCAACAATTGTATGCCCCGCATAGTTAGGGCTTGGCATGCCAGCAATTGAAACAGCTATATCAAAAACACCAAATGAGTTTACAATCGAGTTTATTGCACCAAACAAAAGTTGAGGTTTCATTGAAGGTAATGTTATATATATAAGCTCCTGAAATCTGTTTTTTATTCCATCTACTGCTCCTGCGTCATATAATTCTTTAGGTATATTTTGTAATCCTGCTAAAAAAACCAAAAATCCAGTTCCCATGCTCATCCAAACTGAAACAATTATAATCACTGGAAGTATTGTCTTAGGGTCTGTATTCCACAAAATAGGTTCTGAAATAATTCCTATTCTTAAAAGTAAATTATTTATAAACCCATATCTATCACTCGAAAAGAAGTAGAGCCAAACAACTGACATTGCAATTCCACTTGTTATGGATGGTGCATAAAAGGCAAGTGCAAAAAAGTTTCTCATTTTCAGTTGGTCAATTATCCATGCAACAAAGAATGAGGCAAAATATCCAATAGGTCCTGTAATAAATGCAAATATCAAAGTGTTTTTTAGAGCAATCAAAAAGACATCATCATCTGTAAATAAAACCCTATAGTTTTCAATTCCACAAAATTTTGGACGTTGAATTATATTATAAAATGTGAAACTTAGCACTACTGAGTAAATGACAGGTATAATTACAAATATAGTGAACAAAATCAAAAACGGTGACAAAAACATCAAAGGAATTCCGTATTGATTCCATTTTTTCTTAAAAGACATTCTAATTAAAGCCTCCTCGCACCGCTTATTTGCCTATAACACCATATTCTTTTTGTTTTACCTGCATTTCTTTATTAATATCCTTGACTGCCTTTTCAATTGAATCCCTCAAATCCTGATTGTCAACAACTACTTTAGTCCACGCATTCAATAGGTGCCTATTTGTAAAATAACCACCCAATACAATTGGCTGTGACCTGTACCACTTCCACTGCTGCTGTATCACTTCAATATCTCCTGTTCCCCAAGGAAGGCATAAAAAAGCTTTCAAATTTGCTGTATTCCATCTTGCTTCGGGTCCAATTGTAGATTCAATTTCTTGACCAAACTTTGTCTGGGTTTCTTCACTTGTCCACCATTTGATAAATTCCCACGCTTCTTTTGTTTTTGAAGTACCGCTCATAATAATATCAGCTGTTGTTATTGCTGGCGCACTTCTATCAAGTTTGCCGTTCAAATAATGTCCTGGAATTGGAGCAATTCCCCATCTACCATACAACTCAGGTGCTGCAACTGTTAAAGAAATATACATGTCATAACCTCCAATGCCCATTGGCATTTCCCCAGTTCTAAACCTATTGAAAAAGCTTGCTGATACTGGCACTTTATACACTGTATAAAGTTCTGTCCACTCTTTAAAAGCCATATAAGCTTTTTCGGTATCAAGTGCAGACCTCATTAAATCCTTTGTATAAAAACTTCCACCTCTCTGGTACAAAAAGGGAATAAACATATCACCAGAGTTATTTATGGTAATACTCGGATAGTAAAATTGCATTCCATTCTGGGCTAATACTGGAATTACTTTTCTGTAAAGTTCTTCCCATGTCTGAGGGATAGGAATCTTCAGTCTATCTACAATATCCTTTCTGTAGAACATCACCGTAAAGTCCATTGTTTCAGGAAGCGCATAAACGCCATTGTTATATTTATAACTTTCAATCAAACCTTCATGAAACCTCTTTATAACACTATCGAAACCTTCCAATTTGCTCAAGTCAACTGTTGCTCCTCTTATTGCAAGCTCAACAGGAGTAAGTCTATCAACCCCACAGGCAACATCCGGATATGACTTTGATACAAGACTTAAAAGCAAAGCACTAGCGCTACCTGTTGAAAGCTGACCAGCTGGTACTACATTTATATTAACAGCTATATTTGTCTTTGGCGTGAAGTCTTCATCAGCTAATCTTTTCATAACCTCAGCCCATTCTTTCCCTCTCGCAACCCACACATTAATTGTTTTATATTTTTTCTCTTTATACTCCTTTGTTCCAGCTACTTTATCATAATCTTTTTTAAATGAATTGAGGAAATTAAGCCATGTAACATATAATCTTTGCAAGAAATTAGACTTTCTTGGAGTATATGTTGCACCCTTATCTGCAATAACAATATAGTCAATTCCAAGCGGCTGGTTATTAAGTTCTTCTATCCAGTTTGTAATAGTTGTTTGAGCATTTAATAAATCATTCAATTGTCGAGGAATAATAAAAGGATCTTTTATCATTTTTTGTAGCTGGTCTTTAAATGATAACATTTCATTTACTATATTTGGTCTTTTACCATTTAATTGGGTAAGCTGCGAGGATATATATTCTAAATTTGAACTCATCTCCTTTAAATCCGAAATCAGATTTGGAATTTTTTTATCAAGCTCATAATCAAAGTTAAGGTCTGGACTGCTACTTGTAATCATGATTATTCTATTGACAAGATCAGAAAGCTTATATGCCATTTTGTCTAATCTGACTGTTAGCTGTGTGTATTTGCCTGTAACTGCTCGAAATGTTATTGCATGTTTCCCTTTTTCTAAATACACAAGATAGGGATTATTTTTTCCTAACCATTCAAACTGCCACTCTCTGCTGTATCTAAAAGGATATGAGGAAAATTCTTCAAACAAAAGCTTATCATCTATCAGTATTTCTCTAAAACTTATTAATCCGTCTCTGTAGTTTTGTATAAATCTGATTCCTATTTTATAATAACCGCTGTAAGGAACACTAAATTCCCATGTTGCCTCTTGATTCCCTTTTCGCCATCTCCAACCTCCAAAATAATTAAGAACAATATTTGATTTTGAAAAAGGTTCGCTTGCTGGATCTCCACTATATTCTCTTTTTATAGTTGAATCATTTTTTTGACATACATCTTCTGCTTGAATCTTTAAAACAAAGTTTTTATTTTGTATAGAATACTTATCATTTTGTTTTCTATATTCCTCATACGAAGGTTCTTTTTCTACTTTTTCAAGAATAATTTTTGAGATTGCCATTCCTTGATCTATATAATCGAATCTAAATTTGTGTTCACCTTTAGTTAAATAGAAATCGAAACCAACTGCATTGTTACCATTTGTATCTTTCACATATTGAACTTTCCAATTTTTTATCTCTTTCACTTGTGGATTTATCTCGTCGCCTACGCTGTTTAATATTCTTTCGTATGTTACTGGTTTCCAGTATCTATAAAAAGGTATCATCTGTGCCTCATAAAAAGGTACATTCCCATCTATTGACAAACTTCTTTTTATTGTATCACCTGTCCCTTCCAAAGGGAAATACTCTACTTTAATTCTGTATAAACCATCTTCTGGTATATATTTAACAAATTCACAAAACCCTTTCTTATCCCAAACAATTATTGGTAGATTTTTCCCTTCAAAATTTTCTTTTATTTCTATTCCCTTTGAAGTAATTAAATCCTTATAATCAATAGCAATAATCTTTTCTTTTGTTGAAAATTGGTTTTCAATTTTTATCTTTTTTGAAATGTCATTGATATAATCGAGATACATATATTTATTGTACGAATTAATTAAAGAACTCTTTTGTTTTGCACTACTAACTTTTAAATTACTTTGTATCTCTCCATTTCCTAACCCAATATAAGGAACAAAAGAACAAGCGAGAATCATAATCAAAAATCTTAAATAAATTTTCTTAACATTCTCGATAAATTTCTTTTTTATATTCATTTTGTAAAAACCTCCTACCAAAGCAAGCACATTGGAGAGAGGAATGACCAGTTCAAACTCCCTTTAGATGAACTGGACATTCCTCTCCCTATTTTTTCCTTATTTTCCACTCCTTTGAGCTGCTCTCTTTTTAAGATAGTCCTTGTAAGCATTTTGCAAGAGTTTGTCTATCTGAACAAGCCCTTCGGCAGGACTGATCTCCAAGTTGACAATCTTATCCCAGATTGGATTAATAACCTCCCAGTAATTCAAAGTAGAACTTCGAACTTTCCAGTCAACATTTTTTTCGATAAATTGAGTTCTTTTTGTATAATACCTCTTAGCAATAGGGTCTTGGAAGAAGGGGATCATGTTTTTCTTTGCAAAATCGAAAGCTTTTTTATAGGATACATAGTATGGAGTAGGATTTTTCTTGTTTTGTTTCCAGCTTTCTTGTAACCATGTCATTGGGAGTTCTGTTGCAAAGTACTTTATTACCTCAAAACCACCTTCAGGATTTTTTGTATTAGCCGGCAAGAACAAAGCGCCTGTTGCATAACCGCGTGCTACTTGTTTAGTTTTTGTATCAGGTGTTGGAAGAAGTGCAATGTCATAATTCAATTTTGGAACATTTCTAAATACGTCTCTTTGTCTCCAAATAGCGTCGTCAATATATAAAGCTACATTACCTTTGTCGAACGAAATCTGCACATCTTTTGCTAATTTGTCTTTAACACCTGCACCACCTAACTTTGCCAACTGTACAACCATATCTACTGCTTTTCTAACTTTTGGATTGAGAGCAAGAGGCTTGCCATATGCATCTACCCAACCAACTCCAAGTTGATACATAAAGTTTTCAACTGCTTGCTTGCTATTCCATGGAGTAAGCAAAAATCCAAGTTGAACAATTTGACCTTTTGAATCATATTTGGTAAGCATCTTGATATATTTTAAAAATTCATCCCAAGTTCGTGGAGGTCTGTCGGGATTTAAACCTGCTTGTTCGAAAAGATCTCTGTTCCAGAAAAGTACATCAAAGTTTACATCCCAAGGAAAAGCATAATGCTTACCTTCCCACTCAAACCATTTAATTGCAAAAGGCAAAAAGTCATTAAAAGTTATATCTTTACTTTTTGAAACATAAGGATCTAAAGGCCTGATTAAACCCATTGAAGCAAGAGGCAAAACCCAGTCCCAATAACCGTAATATCCATCAGGTGCTGTTCCACTTACAACTGCTGCAATAAACTGTTCCATACTGTCATAGGGTTGAGGTGTGTAGACAAGAGTGTAACCAGTCTTCTTTTCAAAATTTTCAAAATCGCTTTTGTCAAGTCCACCGCCTCTGAGGGTAACCTTACCCTTAGGACCTGGTTTTGTCTGTGAAGCCTGAGGAGCCTGAATAATTAGCACACTTGTCAACAGAAATGCACATACCAAAAGCCATACAAAAACCTTCTTTCTGGAAAGGAACTTCATCTCACCAAACCTCCTCTAATCTTTATTTTATTTTCAGCTTGCTTTATAATAAAGCAAGCTTTTTGCCGACAGCTTTATATTTTAGTGGAGGGTATTGCTTTCTACTTTGGAAAGGTAAAGATTTATTTTGTTTGATTTAATTATATCATTATCTTTTTGTTATTGTCAATAACTAATATCATTTTTGACTATAAGCTATTTAATGTCATATCAAATTAATTTTATGGTTATGGGTATTTTTACTAAGTAATTTTTGTTTTTTCATTAATTGTTTTTTATAAACGAATTTTTTTATATTTGTTGTGTTCTAAAAAACTGAAAAGCAAGAATTTAAAAAATCACATCATTGCTTATCCAAAAAATTAGTTGTAGACAAAGCAGAAGTATTATGTTATTATTTATTCTATCTGAGGGGCAATTTATATAACATATTTGAGGCAAGGTGAAAATGAAAATGATGGAAAATAATAAAAAACAACCGCTTTATAAAAAGATAGCAGAAGATATAAAAGAAATGATTTTGACAGGTAAACTCAAACCAAATGATAAATTACCTTCTGAAGTTGAATTGGCTGAAAAATACAAAGTTAGCAGGATAACATCAAGAGAAGCTCTTGAAGAACTTAGAAAAGAAGGTTTAATTGTTCGAAAGAAAAAATACGGAAGTTACGTGAACCCTAACATAGCTGAAAAGATGTCAGTATCTGAGCAAATGAGTTCTATAAATGGCAAAAACATTGCAATGATTTTACCGTTCTCTGCTTCAAAGGAACGCAACATGGAATATATTAAGGGAGCTATTGATTATCTTCATCCCCGGGGTTATATTTTATCAGTATATTCAAGCGATGGTTATACAAATAAAGAACGATATTACCTTGAACACCTTACGTATATAGGAGTTAGTGGTATCATATATTATCCAGTTTTTAGTATAACAAATTACGATATAGTTTACAGGTTGATATTGAAAAAGTATCCTATTGTCCTTATTGATAAAAATTATGAGGGTATTGCTGCCTCTTTTGTTTCGTCCGACAATTTTGATGGAACATACCAGGCAACTAAGTATCTTATTGAATTAGGTCATAAAAATATTGCTTTTGTTTCAGGTGTTCCAATCTTTTATGCAAATTCTATTAAACATAGATTTTTAGGGTACTTGAAAGCTCTTTCTGATTGCGAAATAGAGTATAATCCTAAATTTATAGTTCAAAGTTATAGATTAAAAATGGATATAAATAAGAAAAAACAAATTATAAAAAACGCTATAAACAATGGCGTTACAGCTTTTATCGTAGAATATGACCATATTGCTTTAGATATAATTAAAGTTATAAAATTATTAGAATACAAGGTTCCAGATGACATATCAGTAGTTGGATTTGATAATATTGACCTTTTAGACCATATCGAAACACCACTTACTACAGTTGAGCAAAATTTTTATCTCATAGGTTGGAAAGCTGCCGAACTTTTAGTAAGTTATATCGAAACAGGCGAATATAAATATGAAGAAGTAAAAGTTCCTGTAAGGTTAGTTGTCAGAAGCTCCACCTCAAGTCCTTTTTCAAATATTAAATCGATTGAGGGATAACACATCCTTTTCATGAAATCAAAAAACCCAGACCAAGATATTCATACCACTTGGTCTGGGAGAATATATTTTTCTAAAAATTCTATTGGTGTTATAATTTTCATTTTACTGGCTATCATTTTCTTATCCCGAGTAATTATTGCATATGCTTTTATTCCTTCTGCACATACAATCTGTAGAGCATCTTACAAATCTGGATAATCACCTAAAAGAGCTTTTTAATGTCTATCCTACATACATTAACAATTTCAATATATTTTAACAACTCAATTAGCATTATCCACATTTATATCCTTTGTATCACTTGCAGCACCTGTAAGCTTGTCAATTAGTTCAAAAACCTTTTGTTTTTTCTTTTAATTATTTTTTCTGTTTTTATTATCTATTAGAGGCACAATTTTAAGAGTTGGTTTCCCATCTTCTGCTATTATCACTTCTTCTCTTTTTGCAACTTCTAAAAATTTTTGAACATTTTCTTTAAATTCCTCGGCATTAATCAGCATTACCTTCTCACCTACTTTCAACTTCACTATAAACTTATTATACCACAACTTCTTCCTATTTTCTCACCGCCTGGACTGACACTGAATTCCCAGCCAAATCCTTGACATTTGGTGATATATTAACAACGCTTCCTGCTGGTAGTGGGTTTGTAAATGTTATTTCAACAACTCTATTGTCAGAAGATTTTACAAAGCTTATTATACTCCCGCCTGCAATGC
>Ga0207430_10141_pt1 | contig 30985 bp, 29 predicted proteins | sample YelNatsi3bottle8_FD_187544 | JGI IMG/M metagenome (GOLD analysis project Ga0207430, IMG submission 187544) | Hot spring thermophilic microbial communities from Obsidian Pool, Yellowstone National Park, USA - site 3 bottle 8 (SPAdes) (version 2) | ecosystem: Environmental > Aquatic > Thermal...
GAATGGAATATTACACTTTTTTATTATATCAAACAGGAGGGAGGCAGCCACAATTCTTTTTATGGGCTTTTCATTATTGTTTTCGTACATTCTTTCGCTGTGGTAAATATCTTTACACCTATTCGAGCTAAAAGTGATTGTCCAACCTTGACAAGCGCAAAAGGTTTGGGTATAATAATTAATGTGCCATTTAAAGGGTGCGGAGAAGTACTCAAGTGGTGAAGAGGCGCCCCTGCTAAGGGCGTAGGTCGGGTAAAACCGGCGCGAGGGTTCGAGTCCCTCCTTCTCCGCCAGGAAATGAAAGATAAATTAGTTGAAATAAAAATATAACCTCTTCAAGTGAAAAGCTGAAGAGGTTATATTTTTTTTGGCAGGATTACTCTAAAGGTTGTATATCCTTCTTCCATTTTGTCAAGAGCTCTGTATTCCGAAAAAACATCAATTTTACCTTTATATTTCTCTACTGTTGATTTTACAATGAAAAGACCCAGACCGCTTGAATTTTTTGTGGAGTATCCGAGTTCAAATATTTTATCCTTTTTACATTTGTCTATATATGACCCCGAATTTGTTACCGTGATTTCAATTTGATTACCTTCATCTTCTATATTAAGTCCGACATATTTTGAAAATGAAGATTTGGCGTAGTAAAGTGCATTATCAATTAAGTTTCCGCAGATGTTTATAAGATCCATAGAATCAAACTTGAGGTTGCTAAAATCTATACTGTAATGGAATTCAAAATTTATATCGTACTTCTCAGCCAAAGCACTTTTTGCAAATATTAAAGCAGAAAGTTCTGCACACCCAAGCCCGTAAAATTTTGATGTATTTTTGAGGTTTTCGCTGATTTGCTCAATATAACGTACAGCGTCGTTGTATTTTTCAACACAAATAAGTCCCCATATAATTTGAAGGTGGTTGTTAAACTCATGTCTCTGGGCTCTTAAGATGTTTATAAAATTGTCCAATGATTTTATATTGTCTTTATAAACTTGCGTTGTCTTTAGTATACTTAGTGCTGAAAAAAGGTTTTTGACAGTATATAAGTTTAAGATTGCAAGCAGAGTAAAAGAATATATAACAAGCGTCCTTTGCCACTGAGGTATCTTTTGATGTTTTATGAATTCTGTGTTTATAAAGTATATCGAATAGATGAGCAAAAACATAATAAGGGCAAGCAAAAAGAGCATTGATATCAAAAGCTTTATATGGTCATTTTTCTTCATAGTTGACCTCATTCCCTTTTTCAGATTGTGTAGGCAGTATTTTGCAAATTTCAAATACTAAGTAATTTTTGCTTTTTATCACTGTAAGTAAGATACTCATGATGGTTATTTCAATTACAAGCGTGGTTACATCACATACAAATACAGAGGGTGTGAAAGAAAGATTGCTTATGAGCGTGCTTATAATTGAATAACCCCCGAACTTCAAAGTGAGACACAAGGATTGCGAAATAAGTCCTAAAATGATACCATATAAGGGTAGAAGCTTTAGGTACATGATATATAAAAGTATCAAGCACAGTGTCATAAGCAAAAGTCCCAGCATAAGATTGATATGGTTGTTAAAGACAATGGTATCCCAGAAAGCCTGGATAAAACTTACTACAAGAATTTTTTTGGTGCTATAACATATACCAAACAAACTCAGAATTAAACTTACCAGAAAAAATACCTTAAGGAAGTATAAGGAATATAGCACAGCGTATGTAACCATCCTAACCATCCTTTATTATTCAAAATTACGAAGGTACTCTATATGATATTATATATTTTATTTGTGCTTTATTCAAAACTTTTGTATCGATATGGGGGTAGAAGGAATGAAATTTTTCAAAATAGATATTTCAAACAAGCATATATTTGACGAATACTTTGCCATTTTTGAGCCTGAGATTGCTGACCTGACATTTACAAACCTTTTTATTTGGGATCCCTTTTATGATATTCATTTTACCGAAGAAGATGGATTCTTGCTCATCATGGCAAAGCCGTACAACCAGCCACCTTTTTTACATGGACCTGTTGGAATAGATTTAAACAAACTTCCTATTGTTATTGAAAAAGCCAGAAAATATTTTGAATCTGAGGGATATAGTTTCATTATAAAAAGAGCCTCTAAAAAGACAGTAGATATGCTTTCTGAGTGTGGATTGAAGTTTGAAAGTATTTTTGAAAGAGACATTTCTGACTATGTTTACAGGGTTGAAGATTTGGTTCAGCTAAAGGGAAAAAAATATCATCCCAAAAAAAATCATATTAACAAGTTTTTAAGACTCTATTCAGACAGATATGAGTGGAAAAAAATAGATGAGGAAATTGTAAAGCTTTGCTGGGACTTTGAATGTGAATGGTACGAAAAGAGAAATGGGAAGGAGGATATAGGACTTACATTTGAGAAAATGGCTATAGAAAGGGCGATAAAAAATTTTGATAAACTTTCTTATGAAGGTATGGTAATTTTTATTGATGGCAGAATAAAAGCCTTCACATTTGGGGAGCCTTTAAATAAAAATACAGTGGTCATACATATAGAAAAAGCAGACCCGGATATTGAAGGACTTTATGCTTTTGTTAACCAAAAATTTTTAGCAGAGTTCTGGCAGGATTTTGAATTCGTCAACCGTGAAGAAGATTTGGGGAAGGAGGGGATAAGAAAGGCAAAGATGTCTTACCATCCGTTCAAATTTGCAGAAAAGTTTACCATTCTTTTTGATTAACACTCAATACAGGTTTACCATATAATGAAATTGAGCTTTAAAAAAAATAGATTTTCATGAGGACACTTGAACTGAAATTAGTTGAAGATAATTATTCTATAAGGATAGAAAGAATAAAACAGATAAAATCCAATGCCTATTTTATAAAGACAAAGGATGACAAAGAATATTTTTTGAAGGTCAGTAGAGTTGACAAAGAGCATGTTGATTTTATTCTCAAGATTTTTTCACATCTGAAAAATACAAGTTTCAAAAGCCACCTGATTGATTTCCAAAAGACCGTTGATGGTGGCTTTTATTTTTTAGATGGGCCCAAAAGGGTTTATCTTCTATGTAAGTGGATAGATGGCAGGAGTGCAGATTTTAGAAATGTTTTTGACTTAAAAGTGGCAGTTTCAGTCTTGCATCACCTTCATAAAGCTTCACTTTCTTTTGCTGAAAAAATGGAAGACAGTTCTTATCCATCTTATCAGGAAGTATTTCGGAGAAAGTATTCACAAGTTATACAGATGAAGAATATTATACATCAAAAAGATAATCTTGGCTATTTTGATGAAATGTTCTTGAAGGTTCTAAGCAGATTTGAAGGCAGGTTTGTGGAAAGCATATATATGATGAAAAAGGTAGAAGAGCACTTCAAAAAAGAAAATCAAAGAGTATTAATTCATCATGACCCTGCTCATCACAATTTTATATTTTCTGAGACAGGGGTGTATCTCATAGATTTCGATTATGCGATGGTAGACTATGACGTGCATGAGTTTGTGAACCTTGGCGTGAGAGTGTTGAAAACAAATGATTGGGACATCAATGTATTTCGGATTTATTTAAAATGTCTGGATGATAAAAATATTATAAAGAAATTCTGGTTGCAGACATTTTGGATTTTGATGTATTTCCCCCAGGAGATTTGGCAGGTAGGACTTCAGTACTATTTCGAAAAACAGCCGTGGACAGAAGAGTACTTTCTCAAAAGACTAAAAGGAGCAGAAAGAATACAAGTAGGGAAGGAGATGATTATAAAGAAGATTGCAGGAGGGATTTTTAAATGGCATTGAAGAATATAATTAAGCTTCACTATGGCTTTGACATAAAAACTCTCAAACAGAGCAAAGATGGGCTGTTGGTCAAGACCATCAGGTCAGAATACCTTTTGAAAAAGACCAAAATGTCGCCAGCAGAAATTGTCTTTATATTTCACTGTCATCAGCATTTGAAAGACAACAAATTTGTTAATTTTGAGAAGATTGTTCCCACAAAAGATGGTTGTCCTTACCTGATATTTAACAGAAACACATATGTGCTCATAGAACATTTTAAGAAAGAGCCTGTCGAATTTTCTGAAAAGCAACTGGCAAATTTAGTAGAGTTTATAAATGCTTTTCATTCAGCATCTATCAACTTAAAATCGGCTGTAGGTGCACGATACAAGGTTCAATATGGAAAAGATAGGATTGCTGCACGAAATATGTATTCGATGTTTACCAAGCTAAAAGAAAATCCTCAGCTAATAAAGAATGAAAGGCTTAGGAATATTATTTTAAGCACAATTGACACAAACATTGAATATGTAAAAAAAGCATTAGAAATTTTAGAAGATGACAGATATCTTGAGGTGATATCGCGCAGCATGCAGGAAAATAGGTTCATACATGGCAAACTTGGTATTTACAACATCCACAAATGTTACGATAAATTAAGACTTGCCAATATGTTTGATTTAGAACTAAATGTCCGTGAAAAGGACATAGCCACGTTTGTGAAAAGCCTGCTCAAAATAGATAAAAATTTTGATTTTGAAGATTGCATAAGCAAATTTTATGTTACCTCATATGACAATTACAAAAAATGGTTAGTCTTAGCTATGATACTTCTGCCATATGAGTATTTTTCTCTTCTCAAAAAAATTATTAGGTTTAGAGATTTGGACTGGGCATCTGAAGGATTTGAAGAGAAAATTAAAAAGATATGTGAAAAAGACCAGTACAAGTACAAAATTTTAGCCTCCCTGCATTAAAAAAGGTGTTTGCTCATATAGTTTTTAATGGGAGGTGTTTTTTGTTATGATTGCTCTGAGAGAGGAGATAACTCAATTTTTTGATATAGAGGTTTTTTATTTTATGCCTATCCGTGACATTTTAGTTCTCTCCACCGACAGTGGTCTTAAATGTTTTAAAAGAGTAGACTATTCGGTGGAAACGCTTTTGTTTATTCACGGGGGCAAAGAACACCTTGTTTCAAGAGGGTTTATAGACATTGACAGGTTTAACTTGAGCAAAGAAGGTCTACCTTATGTAATGTTAAACGATGAGATTTATGTCCTCACAGACTGGATTGACGCAAGAGAATGTGAACTTGAAAATCCAATAGAACTAAAAGCTGCGACAGAAAAACTTGCTATGATGCACGAAGCATCAATAGGTTATACAAATGTCCCTGAGGGTGCAAGGGTTAGAGATGATTTGGGAAAGCTTCTGACTAAGTTTGAAAAGCGCTGCAACGAATTTTTGCGCATGAGAAAGATGGCAGATAGAAAAAGAAGTATGTTTGATTATGAATATCTTTTTACATACTCATATTATTTTGACCTTGCAAAGGAAGCACTTGAAAAACTTAAAAATTCAAATTATTTAATACTTTGTGATGAGGCAAGAGAAAAAAGAGGTTTTATTCACCGAGACTACTCTTACCACAATATTCTCTACACTCACGATGGTGATGTATATATTATAGACTTTGATTATCTTACCTATGACCTTCGAATAGTTGACCTCACAAGCTTTATGCAAAAGGTATTAAAAAGGATTCACTGGGATATAAAAACAGGTGAGAGCATCTTGAACTGGTACTCAAATGTATCGCCACTGAGCAAAGACGAGCTTGAACTTGTCTATATAATCCTGCTTTTTCCCTACAGATATTGGAAAACATGCAACAGGTATTATAATGGTAAAAAGAGCTGGTCTGAGAAAGCATTTACAAACAAGCTTCATGAAGTTATTGCAGAAAAAGAATTTCACTATGATTTTGTCAGGTGGCTTGAAAAACAGATATAAAAAGAAGGGGCAACAAAACCTGCTGTTTTTTTGAGGTTTTATTGCCCCATGTTTATTTTAGCATTTTTTAAACTGACATCTGTTTATTTTTATAGTATATTATCCTGAGTCCTTCTAATGTCAGAGTAGGATTTACAATCTGAATTGTCTTTGACTCCTCAGCAATAAGCCTTGCAAGACCACCTGTTGCAATGACCTTTGCGTTTGCTTCATCCATCTCTTCTTTTATCCTGTTTACCATGTAATCCACAAGACCAACATAACCATAGAGGATACCAGACTGCATGGCATGTACAGTGTTTTTGCCAATTACGCTTGGTGGCTTTTGAAGTTCTATTCTGTGAAGTCTACTTGCATGAGAAAAAAGAGCCTCTGCAGAAATTTTAATACCGGGAGCAATCGCACCACCCAAATATTCTGATTTTCTTGAGAGTGCACAGAAGGTTGTTGCTGTTCCAAAATCAATTATTACTGCAGGACCTCCATAAAGTTCATTTGCTGCAACAGCGTTGACAATTCTATCTGAACCAACCTCTTTCGGGTTTTCAGTTTTTATATTAAGGCCTGTTTTAATGCCGGGACCTACCACCATAGGGTTTGTGCCAAAATACTTTTGTATTGCTCTTTCAAACGAATACATAATTGGTGGTACAACAGAAGAAATAATAACATCCATTATTTCAGCAGGATTTATACCATTGTAAAAGAGCATTTGTGTCATAAGTATTCCAAACTCATCTGCAGCTTTCTCTTTGTCTGTTTTCATCCTGTAACTTGCTATCAAATCTTTTCCTTTATAAACACCAAACACAATATTGGTATTGCCAATGTCAACAACTAAAAGTTTGTCTTTCATTTTCTCTCACCTATTAAAGAGTTTATTCCACAACAACTGCAGTTCCTGTAACTGAAACCATCAACATACTTCCATTGGCGCCCAAAACTTCATAGTCTATATCAATTCCAACAACTGCATTTGCACCAATTAAAGCTGCTCTGTTTTGAAGTTCTTGCAAAGCTTCTTCTCTTGCCCTTATAAGTTCATTTTCGTATGTTCCAGACCTTCCGCCAAATATGTCTGTGATTGATGCAAAAAAATCTTTTACCAGATTAACACCAACAATTACTTCACTGCTCACAATTCCTTTGTATTCCACAATTTTTTGCCCTCAATAGAGGGAGTTGTTGTAACAATCATCAAAAAAAACCTCCTAAAATTCAAATTCCACATCAGAAAGTCTTTTCTTGAGCTCTTCCATAACTCTTATTTCGTCCTCAGGTGTCTTTGCTTCAAATGTAACAGAAAATCTTACAAAATGTCCTGCGTCATCCCATGGAACTGTTGAGATGCACTTTTCTGTGATTAAGTATTCTGAAAACTCTTCAGCTGTCTCAAACCTTCGGCCATTCTTAATTCCCTTTGGAATCTCAACATACAAATAGAAAGACCCCTTTGGCTTTTGAGCGTCAAAGCCAAGCTCTCTTAATGTTTTCACAAGAAGGTCATGACGGCGTGAATATTTTTCATTGATTTTCTCAGTGATCTCAGGATGCTCCAGTGCATAAATTCCTGCTTTTTGTATAGCCTTGAACTGACCAGAATCGTTGTTGTCTTTGACAGCTGCAAAGGCCTTTACAACAAGCTCATTTCCTGCAACAAATGCAAGTCGCCAGCCGGTCATATTGTACGCTTTAGATAAAGAATGAATCTCAACACCAACTTCTTTTGCCCCTTCAACCGACAAGAAGGATAGTGGCTTGTAACCGTCAAACACCAAAGCTGCATATGCTGCATCGTGCACAACTATGATATTATTTTCGCTTGCGAATTTTACCACCTCTTCAAAAAACTCTTTTGTTGCAACAGCACCGCATGGATTATTAGGATAGTTCAAATACATAAGTTTTGCCCTTTTTCTTATGTCGGCCGGGATTGACGACAAATCTGGTAAAAAATTGTTTTCTTTCAAAAGCGGGACGTTGTACACCTCACCACCAAGCCATTTTGTGATTGTTCCCAAAACAGGATAACCTGGCACAGTCATTATTGTTACATCACCAGGGTTTATAAATGCATAGGGCAAAAGTGCTAATGCTGACTTTGAACCAATTGCATGGTTTACTTCAGTATCCGGGTTAATTCCCTTGACACCGTAAACTCTTTCTAAATACTTTGCGGCTGCTACCTTAAATTCATAAATTCCATTGTCAGCATATCCTCTGTTTTCATCTTTTCCTGCTTCATAGGCAAGTGTTCCAATTATACCCATGTCAGCTTTTTCATCAGGTTCACCGACACCCATATCAATGAGTTCCATGTCAGGGTGAAGCTCTTTTGCTTTTGCCTTTGCTCTTTTAATTTTTTCAAACTTGTAGAGTACTGTTTCTTTACCAAACTTGTTACCGCCAATTCTTTCTGCGAACATGTTTTGAATAAAACTTTCCACCAAAATCCCTCCTTCAAAATTTGGTATAGCATTGTTTTATGGTATTCTGATATTGTTATTATTCACAATTTTATTGCTGATCCAAATCGATAAGGTCAAAAATAGATTTAGTGATATTTTAACATAAAACATCAGATTTATGAAAGGGTAATTTAGTTTCGAAATTTACAGCAAAACTAAACTGATTGTGCAATTTAGAAAATTTATTTTTCACATTTATTAGCAAATTTCATAAAGGCTTTCTAATTGACATACAATACCTACCCATGGTATAAAGAATATCTGAATTCCACATGATACAAAAGAAAAAGGTAAGGGGGTATCTGACATGGAAGTTCTGGAAAGAAAAAATGAAAAAAGATTGAAGATGGACAAAAGTCACATTGCAAAGATATTTTTGACTTTTGTATTTTTTGGAGTTTTAATAGGCGGACTTTTTTATCCGAAAGTAGGTTTGTTTGCATTTGTGTGTATGATAGGTAGCGTTTTGCTAAGCTTGTATAAAGGAAGGTACTGGTGCTACAGGTTTTGTCCGAGAGGAGCGTTTTTAGATGAGTTTGTTGCAAAGGCAAGCTTCAATAAAAATATTCCTTCAGTTTTAAAATCAAAGGTTGCAAAAGCATTTATGCTTACATTTTTTGTTGTGATGATGAGTGCGAATGCTTTATTGAGTTGGGGAGATTTGGAGAGGTTCGGAAAAGGTGTTGTGATGCTTTTATGGGTTACAACTTTGATTGGAATAATTTTGGGAATTTTGTTTAGAGCAAGAACATGGTGTGTTTTATGTCCGATGGGGACAGTCAGCGGAGTTGTGGGCAAAAAAAGAGGGACGCTCAAGATAGATGCCCAAAAATGTGTCAGTTGCAAGCTTTGCAACAAAAATTGTCCGATGGAAGTAGAAGTTTGTTATTTCAAAGAAAATGGAAACATTGAAAGTGTAAACTGTATAAGATGCGAAAGCTGCGCAGTAATATGTCCTAAAAATGCAATTGAAATAGCTTGAGTAAAAGGCGGGCACCAATTTTTTAAAATATGCCTGCCTTTTGTGTTTTAAAAAATTTTTTGTTCCCCATTGATTTGGAAATGAGGTTGGAATATAATATATTGTGCTAGACGAAAAATAACGACACAATATATAGTGGTTATTGATTCATCAAAAGACTTTTGAGTTTTTAGAAACTTTTAAATTCTGAAAAAGCAATTGAAGGGAGAAAGATACCGATGATTACAAAGGTTATGAAAAGGGATGGGACAATAGTTGACTTTGACAGAAAGAAAATAGAAAATGCAATCTTTAAGGCTGCAAAGGCCGTTGGTGGTTCTGACTACTCAATTGCTGAAAAGCTCACAGACCAAGTTATTGAAATCTTAGAACAAAAATTTGGCTATTCAATTCCGCATGTAGAGGATATTCAGGATATAGTGGAAAAGGTTTTAATTGAAAACGGTCATGCAAAGACAGCAAAAGCTTACATTCTCTACAGAAAACAGCATCAGGATATGAGAGAGTTCAAAAACCTCTTTTTGGACATTGAAAACACAGTTGACCAGTACATCGGAAAGATGGACTGGAGAGTAAATGAAAACAGCAACATGAGCTATTCACTTCAGGGACTTAACAACCATATATCAACAGCAGTTATTTCAAAGTACTGGCTAAACAAGATATACCCAAAAGAGGTTGCAGAGGCGCATATAAACGGCGATTTTCATCTTCATGATTTAGGTGTGCTTGGAGTATACTGCTGTGGCTGGGATTTGAGAGACCTTCTTTTAAATGGTTTTACTGGAGTTGAAGGAAAGGTTGCATCAAAGCCGGCAAAACATTTTAGAAGTGCTCTTGGCCAGATTGTCAATTTCTTCTATACACTCCAAGGTGAGGCAGCAGGTGCACAGGCATTTTCAAACTTTGATACATACCTTGCACCTTTTATATACTACGACAAGCTCACATACTCTGATGTAAAACAGGCTCTGCAAGAGTTTGTGTTCAATACAAATGTGCCAACAAGGGTGGGGTTTCAGAGTCCGTTTACGAATATAACCTTGGACTTGGTACCTCCTTCCACCTTGAAAGATGAGCCTGTTATCATTGGCGGCAAAATAATGGACAGAACCTACAAAGAGTTTCAGCGCGAGATGGATATGTTCAACATGGCATTTGCTGAGGTCATGATGGAAGGGGACGCAAAGGGAAGAATATTCTCATTCCCAATACCCACATACAACATCACAAAGGACTTCGACTGGAACAGCCCGGTTGTAAACAAGATAATGGAGATGACAGCAAAGTATGGTCTCCCTTACTTCAGCAACTTTGTAAATTCGGATATGAAACCCGAAGATGCCAGAAGTATGTGTTGTAGGTTAAGATTGGATAATCGCGAGCTCAGAAAACGTGGCGGTGGGCTTTTTGGTGCAAATCCGCTGACGGGTTCAATTGGTGTTGTTACAATTAACCTGCCAAGAATAGGGTACCTGTCAAAGTCCGAAGATGAATATTTTGAAAGATTAGCAAGGCTCATGGACATTGCAAAGACAAGCCTTGAGATAAAAAGAGAAGTATTAGAAGATCTTACCAAAAAAGGACTTTATCCGTATTCAAGATTTTACCTGCGCGACATCTATGCACGCTATGGTGAGTATTGGAAGAATCACTTCAATACTATTGGAATTGTTGGAATGCACGAAAGCCTGTTGAATTTCATGGGCGTTGGTATTGATACAAAAGAGGGAAGAGAGTTTGCTATAAAAGTGCTTGACTTTATGAGAGAAAGAATAAGAAAGTACCAAGAAGAAACAGGTATTCTTTACAATCTTGAGGCAACACCTGCAGAAGGAACATCATACAGGCTTGCAAGAAAAGATAAGCAAATGTTCCCGGACATAATTACATCAGGCAAGGACGAGCCATTTTACACAAACTCAACCCAGCTTCCTGTTGATTATACAGATGATATATTTACAGCTTTGGACCATCAAGAAGAGCTTCAGATTCGCTACACAGGCGGAACTGTTTTGCACGGCTTTGTTGGTGAGAAGATTGATGATATTGAGGTTTGCAAAGAGATAGTCAAAAAGATTGCATACAACTATAGAATCCCATACTACACAATAACACCGACTTTCTCTGTATGCCCAGACCACGGATATGTTGCAGGTGAACACTTTAGCTGTCCAACATGTGGCAAGGAATGTGAGGTTTACTCAAGAGTTGTTGGATACTACAGACCTGTCCAGTGCTGGAACAAAGGCAAGCAAGAAGAGTTTAAGTTTAGGAAAGAGTATAAGATTGCGGTGAGAAGGTAAAGATGAGAACTTTACTTTAAAAACAAAGAGAGCTAATCAGATGTGTTTTTTCACACACTGATTAGCTCTTTTTCATATTTCGACTTTTTATTTTTATATCAATTATGAGGACTGCTGCTATTGATAAAATTATTATGGTTATTGCTAACAGAATATAAGCCAACAAGATTTTGGGTTTATAGTTTACTAATACCACTGCTATGATAGCGCAGGCTATAAACCATGATATTTTGGACATATTCCACATTTTAAGTTTAACAGGGATATTTGTAGTAAAATTTTTGACAATGGATTCAAAAAATAAAATACCGCTTATACTAACAATTAAAAATATTTCAATAAATAACATATTCTTCGATGTTATTGAAAAATATATTCCAAAGATTAATAATAGAATTTGTGTTGTCCATACAAATATTCTCAACAGTTTTACTATAGAACTTTTAGAAAGCTTTTGGTTTCTCAAATTTCTCAGTCCCCTCGAGATTTTTATTTTGCAGGTTTTTAGATATTAATTTGTGGATTAATTTATCTGCTATCAACACCAGATAAAACAACAAACCACTAATTGGGATACCAAAAAGGTAGAAGAAGTTTTTAGTTTCGATTGTTTTCAGGATGAAAATTAATGCTGCTGTACAAGAAGAAATTAATAACGCTATTCTAGTTAGTCTCCAAGATCTTAAAAAGTCAGGTTTTGCTTGAATACCAAATTGTTTCCATACTTCCTCAAATCCCTGTCTTCCAATAAGCAATGCTAATTCGGGTAAAAACAAATAGATAACTAAAACGCTTAACATTAATAGTAGACCACCAATTGATTTATTAATAATGGAAAGAATAGTACCCCCGATAAAACCAATAAAAGCTGGAACTAAAGCAAAATATTTAAAAAAAGACTCGAATATCTTGCTAATTAATTTCATAGTATCTCTTCCTTTATAAAGTGATTTTACAAATTATTTAAATTACCATCTAATATCTATTATTGCGGCACCACCTATCCCAAGAGTTCCACCTAATTTAAACTTAATTCCATTTTTACCAGCCTCGACTTTAAACTCTCCACCTCTACCAGCATTTAAAGAACCGCCTACTTCTACAGAAACTCCGCCAATTTTGACTCCAATGGTGTTTTTCCAATCAATTAAATATGCTCCGACTTTTCCATTAAAACCAAAATTAGCATCTTTAAAATTTATTTCTGCTTTTCCACCAATTTCAGCTTTGCCCTGAGCAAGTGCAGTGTTCCAAGAAACAGGTCCAACTCCTACTGAAGCCTTTGCTTCAACTAATGTGGCTCCTGCTTTTGCTTCTACACCAATTTTTTGGGTATTTGCTTGAGCAGATAATTTTGTTTCAGTTTTAAGTACACTTCCAGATGCATTGTAATTTATCGCACCAGATTTTCCACCACCACTTACACTTAATGGAAAAGTGATAGTTTGATTATTTTTAGAGGAACCTGCATAAGCATAAACTGCATGCATATTAACCATCCTCCCTTATTTTAACATTTTTCTAAATTCAATTTCAACTTCATTTTCAAAACCTCTAAATAAAATTTTTTCAATATCTTCATTATTAAAAAAGAAATTAAAGTCGGATGCTATATTACCTTCAGGCCATAGGCATCCTACATAATCAAATTCCTTTTGGGTTTTTACATTAATTTGTTTTCTACCAAAAATCATTAAAGGTTTACTACCATTTTTAAGAATAACAACGCTTCCTAATGGTAGCCACTTTTCTATTTTCATTCACCCCACTTTTATGTAATAAATTTCTTTGTTTTCATAATATCAAAAAAAAAAACAATTCATGTAACTAACAAAAATATTTAATTTTTATGCAAACTTATTATGCAAAATATATAAAAATTGAAACTAAAAAGTCTATTTTACTTAATCCCTTTTTGTTGATATAATAAAATCAAAATCTTAGGGATTGGAAAGGAGAGAGAAGGTGTATTACATAGGAATTGACCTTGGAGGAACAAACATTGCAGCAGGAATTGTTGATGAGGAAGGAAAAATCATAAAAAAGGGATCTGTTCCAACAGGGGCACATAGGCACTACACAGAGATTATGAAAGACATGGCACAGCTAAGTTTAAATCTTGTAAAAGAGTGTGGGCTTTCTTTAGAGGATATTCACTCGGTTGGAATTGGAAGCCCAGGTGCACCTGATAATGAAAAGGGAATGATTCTTTACAGTAACAATATTGCTTTTTTAAATGTTCCAATGAGAGATGAGATACAAAAATACATTCCAAAGCCTGTAAACATAGAAAACGATGCAAACTGTGCGGCATATGGTGAGTATATAGCAGGCGGGGCAAAAGGCACAAGGATTTCTATTACAATCACATTGGGAACTGGCATTGGCGGTGGAATTATAATTGATGGCAGAATTTACACAGGTTCGCACCATGCAGGTGCTGAGCTTGGACACATGGTAATTTGTGTTGATGGCGAGCAGTGTACATGTGGAAGAAAAGGCTGCTGGGAAGCGTATGCATCTGCAACAGCTCTTATTCGCATGACAAGAGAGGCTGCAGCAAGGAATATAAATGGTACTATTATGAAACTTGTAAATGGGGATATTTCTAAAATTGATGCAAAAACAGCTTTTGATGCAAAGCGGATGGGAGACAGCATTGGTGCAGAAATTGTTGATAAATATGTAAAATACCTTGCTGAAGGTCTTGCAAACATCTGCAATATATTTGAACCAGAGGTTATATGTATAGGCGGTGGAGTTAGCAAAGAAGGTGAGTATCTTTTAGAACCTGTGAGAAAGCTTGTGTATGAAAAATTCTACTGCAAACAGGTTCCAATGCCCAAAATTATTCCTGCCGTTTTGGGAAATGATGCAGGTATAATTGGGGCAGCTCTTTTAGCAAAGCAGCTGTAGAACATAAAGATTATAGTTTAATAGTTGGGGGAGTTAAAAATGAAGATTGAAAATGGGAGCAAACTTCTTTTCATAGGTGATTCAATTACAGACTGTGGCAGAGCAAGACCTGTTGGAGAAGGTCTTCACTGGAATAACCTTGGCAACGGATATGTTTCTATTGTACAAGCACAGATTCTTACAAAGTACCCAGAAAGCAGAATAAGAGTTATCAATATGGGTGTTGGAGGAGATACAGTAAGGCATCTCAAAGCGCGTTGGCAGACAGATGTTTTAGATTTAAAACCTGACTGGCTTTCTATCATGATAGGTATAAATGATGTTTGGAGACAGTTTGACAATCCACTTATTCCAGAGTGCCATGTGTATTTAGATGAGTACAAATCTACCTTGGATGAGCTTATAAATCTTACAAAGCCAAACTTAAAAGGACTTGTTTTGATGTCACCATTTATTATAGAGGACAACAAAGAGGATGCAATGAGGAAAAAGATTGATGAGTACAGGTTTGCAATGAAAGAAATAGCTCAAAAACACGGTGCTATATTCGTAGATGTTCAGGAAGAGTTTGATAATTTCTTAAAACATTATCATTCATATGCACTTGCGCTTGACAGAATCCATCCAAATCTCACAGGCCATATGATTATAGCCAATGCGTTTTTAAAAGCAATAGAGTTTTAAATAAACAAAAAAGGCAGGCTCACTAGGAACTTTGAATCTTTGCCTGCCTTTTTTAAGTTTTTTATGCAAGTTTAGTCTGGGATTTCAACCCTTTTTATATGCCAAATTTCATCAGCATACTTTTGAATGGTGTTGTCACTTGAAAAAATTCCAGATGCTCCTATGTTGATTATCATCATTTTTCGCCAGCGTTTTGTATCTCTATAAATCTTATCAATCTTCATTTGAGCCTCATGATAAGAGTCAAAATCTTTCAATACAAAATATTCATCATTGTATGTTATCAAGTGATTATAAATATCCATAAACTCACCAGGCGGCACATCAAAAAAGTTTCCAATCAGCTGGTCAATAATTTTTCGGATTCTCAAATCCTTTTGATAAAGCTGAGTTGCACTATACCCTCCATTTTTATAATAATCTAAAACCTCCTCAGCACGAAGACCAAATATTATAATGTTCTCATCACCAACAGCCTCTTTTATCTCCACATTTGCACCGTCCAATGTTCCAATGGTAATTGCACCGTTCATCATAAACTTCATGTTCCCTGTACCAGATGCTTCTTTTGAGGCGGTTGATATTTGTTCTGAGACATCAGCTGCAGGGATAATCTTTTCAGCTAAAGATACGCAATAGTTTTCAAGAAACACAACTTTGAGCTTGTCTTTTACATCTGGGTCTTTATTGACTTTGTCTGCGATTGAGTTAATGAGTTTTATAATTTTTTTTGCAAGTATATAACCTGGTGCTGCCTTTGCTGCAAAGATAAAGGTTCGCGGATAAATATCCAAGCCGGGATTTTCTTTTAGCATATTGTAAAGATGCAAAATATGAAGAGCGTTCAGAAGTTGGCGTTTGTAAGCATGAAGCCTTTTTGCCTGCACATCAAATATTGAGCGCGGGTCAACCACAATGTTGTATTTTTCTTTTATATACTTTGCAAGCTTCACTTTGTTGTTAAATTTAATGTTAGCAGCAAGTTCCTGTGTGAGCTTATCTTCTGCAAAATCTTTGAATCTGAGCATAAGCATTGGTTCTTTTATCCACCTGTCTGTCTGCAATGTTTCCGAGATAAGCCTTGCTAAGTCCGGGTTTGCTTCAACAAGCCATCTTCTGTGGGTAATACCATTTGTCTTGCTGTTAAACTTTTCGGGATAAAGTGTATAAAAACATTTTAGTACTTCATTTTTCAAAATCTCTGTGTGAAGCTTAGAAACCCCGTTTACAGAGCTACTACCAATAACAGCCAAGTGTGCCATGTTTATTTGACCGTCATGTATGATAGCAATATTACAGACATTTTGCCAATCACCGTTTGTTTTTTCAAGCATCTCGCCACAAAATCTTCTATTTATTTCTTCAATAATTGTATATATCCTTGGAAGAAGAGTTTTTACCATATCAATTGGCCACTTTTCAAGTGCTTCTACCATGATGGTATGATTAGTGTAAGCAACAGTTTTCGTTGTTATATCCCATGCATCTTCCCATGGAAGACCTTCTTCATCAATCAATATTCTCATAAGTTCTGGTATAACAAGTGCCGGGTGGGTGTCATTAATTTGAATCATTACATAATTTGGAAGTTCATAAATTGGCTTTCCACGTTTTTTGAATGTCCTTATTATACTCTGAACTCCTGCTGATACAAAAAAGTATTCCTGTTTGAGCCTCAAAATCCTGTTTTGCTCGTTTGTGTCATCTGGATATAAAACCTGTGTAATTGACTGCACCATATACCTGTATTCCACCGCTTTGATATAGTCACCTCTTGAAAATGATGCAAAATCAAATACATTTTCAAACGGTTCTGCACTCCAGAGTCTTAAAGTATTGACTGTATTACAACCATATCCAATTATAGGGATATCATAAGGTATTGCCCAAACGGGTTCATAGTTTTCATGAAAAGCTTTTAGTTTGCCATCAACAATGTCAAAACGCACTGTTCCACCAAACTTTACAATACAGGCTTTATCACTTCTTTTTACTTCCCACACATATTCTTCTGCAAGCCAGTTATCGGGCACTTCTACTTGATACCCATTTTGAATCTTTTGTTCAAAAAGACCATATCGATACCTTATTCCGTTCCCATGACCGGGAAGACCCATTGATGCCATAGAGTCTAAAAAACATGCAGCAAGCCTTCCAAGCCCACCATTTCCAAGTCCTGGTTCCCTTTCTGCCTCTTCGATGTCTTCAAGAGTTATACCAAGTTCGTTTAAAGCTTCTTTGCATACATCACGGATTCCCAAGTTTATCAGGTTGTTGACAAGAAGTTTTCCAAGCAAAAACTCGATTGAAAAGTAATACACTTGTTTGACATCATTTTGCTTGTAGTACTTGTTTGTCTGAAGCCATCTCTCAAAAGAGTATTCCTTTATAACCTCGCCAAGAGCAAGGTATTGCTGATAAGTTGTTGCTTCTTTCGGGTCAATTGCAAACATGGATATAATCTTTCGCTGAAAATCCTGTTTTATCTTTTCTTTAAGTTCCTGTTTCGAAAGTCCTTTAATTCCACCTATCATAAGAAAATTTTCCTCCTGAGTTTGAATTTATGAGTTTAAAAGATTTTCATAAACCTTTTGATATTCGCAGGCAGAAGCATTCCAAGAATTGTCTCTTGTCATTGCCTGATGAACGATAGACCTCCACTGAGCTTTGTCGGGATATATGGAAAGTGCATATTTTATGATAGCGAAAAGTTCTGCAGGATCATAGTTTGCAAAAGAGAATCCCCAGCCCTCACCTGTAAACTGATTATAAGGTTTTACTGTATCTTTGAGTCCACCTGTCTCTCTGACAATGGGCACACTTCCATACCTCATAGCAATCAGCTGTGATATTCCACATGGCTCTGTCAAAGATGGCATAAGGTACATATCAGAGCCGGCATAAATTTTTCGTGCAAGTTCTTCGCTGTAACATATATTTGCTGAAACCTTCGAAGGAAATGCAAGAGCATAATGTCTGAACATTTGTTCATAGTGATAATCACCAGCACCTAAAATTACTAACTGTATAGGGAGTGTTAAAATTTTACTTAAAATTCTTTCAATTAAATCAATGCCTTTTTCTTTAATAAGACGAGAGACCATACCAATTACCACTATTTCATCAGAAACTGGAAGGTTCAGCATTTGCTGAAGTTTAAACTTGTTTTCCTTTTTACGGTTTTCAAATGTATTTGAATCATAATTTACAAAGATAAATTTGTCAGTTGCAGGATTGTAAACATCATAGTCAATTCCGTTAACAATGCCTATTAATTTTTCTCCAATCCCAGACAAAAGTCCATGTAGTCCTTCACCGTAAGAAAGTGTTCTAATTTCGTTTGCATATGTTTTGCTCACAGTAACTACCTTATCAGAATAAATTATACCCCCTTTCAAAAATGAAATTGCATCATAGTACTTGAGTTTGTTTTCATCAAAGTATTCATCAGTAAGGGAAAGAAGATCATACATAACTTCTTTTGGAAAGATACCCTGATATTTTAAATTGTGTATAGTGAGAACTGTTTTTATTTTCTGATGTTTTTCTGAGTGCATATAATGAGCTTTAAGTAAAACTGGGATTATACTTGTGTGCCAGTCATTAACATGAATGATGTCAACATCAAAGTCAAGATGATATACAGCTTCACATACAGCCCTTGAAAAGAAAGAAAATCTTTCTCCGTCATCGAAGTAGCCATAATATCCCGGTCTTTTGAAATAATATTCGTTGTCTATAAAATAAAATGGTATGCCGTCCAGGTTCAAGTACTCAATACCACAGTACTGATTTCGCCAGCCAACAGGGACGGTAAAATGACAGAGATGTTTCATCTTTGTTGAAAAGTCAGGGCTAATATCAGCATACTTTGGCATAATAACTCTGACATCAATCCCAAGTTTTCTCAATGCTTTTGGCAGAGAATATGCTACATCTGCAAGACCTCCACTTTTAGCAAAAGGAAAGGCTTCTGCTGCTGCAAACAGAACTTTCATATTCTTTTCACCTCTTTTAACTGGCTTAAATTTATAAAACTTTGCTTTTCCATAACAAGAGGGTTTTTGTTATGTCCAATCAAGGTAGCATTTTCATCTATCACAACATTCTTGTCTAAAATTACATTTTTCAAAATAGCCCCGTTTTTAATAATACATTTTGAAAATATTATGCTATTTTCAACAATTGTATCTTTTTCTATAATAACGCCTCTTGAGATTATGCTATTTTTCACCTTACCAGCAATAAGACATCCGTTTGATATAAATGAATTTTCAACTTCACATGTGGAAAAATACCTTGTTGGTGGCGAGTCATTGGACTTTGTATAAATGGGTCTTTGCTTTGAAAAAAGTTCACGCTGGATATCAACATTTAACATGTCCATTGATACTTTAAAGTAGGAGGAGATAGAATTTATACATCCTACATATCCTTTGAACTCATAAGCTTTTAAGTTAATATTCTGGACATTTTTGTAGATAAAGTCTCTAAATGTTGTGCAGTTGCCATTTTCAAGACATGTCAAAATACAATCAATTAAAAATTCTTTGCTGAGTACAAACATATCCAAAGATATATTAACAGTTGTGCGTCTTCCTATGTTTTTCCCAACTCCCATTACATTTGAATTCTGGTCAATTATCAAAGTAGGAAGCTCAAGAAAAAATTCATCTTCATTTGCTATTTTTTTATATACAACTGTTACCTCGGCACCACTTTCTTCATGGAATTTTGCTACGTCTTCAAAATCTATATTGCAAATCATATAAGATGAAGCAAAAATTACCATTTCTTTTTTACTGCGAAGTAAAAATTCCATATTACTTTTCAAAAGTTTTATGTCACTTGTGGAAGGTGGTTCATAGGAATAGTTGAAGATGTAAAGACCATCTACCTTGCGATTCAAATCCCAGGGTTTTCCTGTTCCAACATGGTCTATCAACGACCTTGATTTAGTTGGCACAAGAATTCCTACATTTGTAACACCTGCATTGACAAGATTTGAAAGCACAAAATCGATAACTCTATATCTGCCAAATATAGGAATCGAAGCTAAAGGTCTTGTTGCTGTAAGACTTTTAAGTCTGTTTTCATTTTCTGTAAGGCTCACAATACCTAAGTAGTTTGTAAGCATTTTAATCTCCTCCACTCGATTATTCTGAAATTATGATGTCAGAGGTTACCTTTTTGTTTTCAGGGACAACTGCAATTTTACCCGGTTTTCCAATAACTTTGCAGCCTTTTGTAACTCTTGCCCCTGAACACACAATTGCATTTTCAACGATAGCACCATCTTCGATTGAGGCGCTGCTAAGTAAAACAGAGCTTATAACTTTGGCATTTTGGCCTACGTACACGTTGTATGACAAAACTGAATTATAAACCTCACCCCAGATACTGCAACCTTCTACTACCATCGACTTTTTGACCTTTGCACAAGGGGCTATGTACTGTGGTGGATATGCAATTGATGAGGTATAAACTTTTGTTTCTTCATTATAAAGGTCTAAGGTGCAACTTGGTATATCCAAAAGACACTCTTCATTCAAAAGGTCCATGTTTGCCTCCCAGTAAGACTCAACCGTTCCCACGTCCTTCCAGTAACCTTTGAACCTGTATGCAAATAATTTTTCACCTCCTTTTAACATCTTGGGAATTATATTTTTTCCAAAATCATGTGCAGATTCTTCGTCTTTTGCATCTTCTTTCAGATACTTCTTTAGCTTTTCCCAATTGAAAATATATATTCCCATAGAAGCAAGATTATTTTTAGGATGTTTTGGTTTTTCTTCAAACTCATATATTCTTCCATCTTCTTTTGTATTCATGATGCCAAATCTTGAAGCCTCTTGGATAGGGACTTCAATGCATGCAATTGTCACATCAGCCTTTTTTTCCTTGTGGAATTTGAACATCTCTTGATAGTCCATGATATAGATGTGGTCGCCAGAAAGTACTAAAAGATACTCAGGTGAGAACAACTCCACAAAGTTCATATTTTGGTAGATAGCATCTGCAGTGCCTTTGTACCAATTTCCACCACTGTCATTTGTATGAGGTGGAAGAATATAAACTCCACCTTTTGTACGGTCTAAATCCCATGCAGTTCCAATTCCAATATGGGTGTGCAGTGTAAAAGGCTGGTATTGAGTCAAAACTCCAACAACATCAATAGATGAGTTTGTACAGTTGCTTAGAGTAAAATCAATTATTCGATATTTTCCGCCAAACTCCACAGCAGGCTTTGCATTTGTTTTGGTAAGCTCTTTAAGCCTACTTCCTTGCCCACCGGCTAAAATCATTGCTATAATCTCACGCTTGGGACCGTTCATTTTAATCACCACCCTATGTCTGAATATTGTTGTCATTTTTATTCTTTTCTTCTTGAGTATTGAAAAATTCAACTGGTTTGAAAATCAAACACGAAAGCGCAGGAAGCCTGAATTCTATGCACTGGTTATATCCATGCCATACTTCATCAATTGTTTTAAGTTTTTCTGTGTTTACTATATTATTACCACCAAATTCAGCTTTATCACTGTTAAATACTTCCAAATACATACCCTTTCTTGGCACACCTATTTTGTAATTTTCATATGAAGCAAGACCAAAGTTGCAAATGACAACAAGGAAATCATCAGGGTCTTTTGAAAATCTCAGGTATGAGATAATGCTCTGTTGCCAGTTGTGAACATCTATCCATCTAAAACCATCCATTTTGTGATCAAGCTCCCAAAGAGCTTTGTTTTCTAAGTAGAATCTGTTTAAGGTTTTGACATAGTGCTGAAGCGTTCTGTGCATAGGATAGTCCAAAAGCAGCCAGTCAAGTGATGCATAAAATCTCCATTCAATAAACTGACCAAACTCACCACCCATGAAAAGGAGCTTTTTGCCCGGATGTGTGTACATATAGCCATAAAGAAGTCTTAAGTTTGCAAATTTCTGGTTGTAATCGCCCGGCATCTTGTCAAGCAAAGATTTTTTTCCATGGACAACCTCATCGTGTGAAAACGGCAGAATAAAGTTTTCAGAAAATGCATACATTATAGAAAATGTCAAAAGATTGTGATGATGTTTTCTCTCATCTGGATGTTTTTGCATATACTTTAATGTGTCATTCATCCATCCCATGTTCCACTTGTAGTTAAAGCCAAGCCCTCCGTCGTATGTTGGATATGTGACCAGAGGGAATGCAGTTGACTCTTCGGCAATCATAAGGACATTTGGATGTTTTGAAAATATTGCACAATTTAGCTTTTTTATAAATTCGATTCCTTCTATATTTTCATGCCCGCCATATCTGTTTTTCTGGTTGTTGTTCATGTAAATGATGTGAGAAACAGCGTCTACTCTTATTCCGTCAATATGATATACATCAAACCAAAACATTGCACTTGAGATTAGAAAGCTATGCACTTGTGGTTTTGAAAAATCAAATGTGGCAGTTCCCCATGTGTAGTTTTCTCTCAAAAGTTCATTTTCATATTCGTATAGAAATGTTCCATCAAATCTGTAAAGTCCATGCTCATCTTTGCAAAAATGAGCTGGTACCCAATCAACAATTACTCCAATTCCATTTTGGTGCATAAAATCAATAAAATACATAAAATCTTCAATGTTGCCATAACGTGATGTGAGCGAAAAATATCCTGTTGGCTGATAACCCCATGACATATCAAGAGGGTGTTCCAAAACAGGCAAAAGTTCTATGTAGTTGTAATTCATTTCTTTTAAATAATCTACAAGCATATGAGCAAGCTCACGGTAATTATAAAATTCACCAGCTTTTTCTATACTTCCATCTTTTTTCATTTTCCAAGAGGCAAGATGCACCTCATAGATATTGATGGGTTTGTCATATGGTGGAGTTGTTTTTCTTTTTTCCATCCATTCCTGGTCATGCCACTCATAGTCTGGGATGTTTTTGACAATTGATGCTGTGTTGGGACGAAGCTCAGAGTAAATTGCATACGGGTCAGCTTTTAAAACCCTTTTACCATCAGCGCCAATAATCTCATATTTGTAAAGCTCTCCTTCACCAATACCTTCTACAAACAGCCACCAAAAGCCACTCCCATAAACTCTGATCATTTTGTGTTTTTCGCCACACCAATTATTAAAATTTCCAACAACAGACACGCTTTTAGCATTTGGTGCCCACACACAGAAAACTGTTCCAACCTTGCCTCTATAGTTTACAACTTTGCTTCCTAAAAATTTGTAACTTTCAAAATGCTCACCTGATTCAAATTTTTTTATGTCAGATAGATAAATGGTAGACTTAACTTTTTTTATCATTATGAATAATCACCTCCGAAAAATAATTAGGTACTTGAGATTCAAAGATTGAAGGTACATAGAGAAATAACAGGTTTAAACAAAATGTAATAAGCAATATGATTAAAAATTTTTAACTGGATTATATAAAACAGACAAAAACCAATTTTAATTATAACATTATTGTAAAATTGAAGCAATCAAAAAATTTTTTCATATAAATTTTTTACCCAAAAACAAAGTTTTTGATTATTTTTTCTTCAAATTTGAGATGATATAATAAGATTAAAATTTCAAAAAAGGCTTAATTTTATGGAGAGTGTATAAAAATGGCTAACAATCTACATGAAGGGCACAGAGAAAGACTAAAAAGAAGATTTATTGAACAGGGACTTGATGGGTTTGAAGATCACCAAGTGTTAGAATTACTTTTATTTTTCAGTATTCCAAGAAAAGATACAAATGATATTGCTCACAGGTTAATTTCAACTTTTGGAAGTATATCAAACGTGTTTGAAGCTCATCCAAAAGATCTCCAAAAAGTTAATGGTGTTGGCGAAAATTCTGCCATTTTGATATCTCTTATTTCTCAAATATCAAGGAGGTATCTTGCTGATAAAAATAGAAAAACATTTCAACTTAGGAATGTGGAAGTAGCATCAGAGTACATAAAGAGCTTGTTTGTTGGTAGAAAAAATGAGGTGTTTTATGTTATTTGCCTTGATACGCAGCTGAATGTGATATATTCTGCACCGCTTTTTGAAGGTACAGTTAAAGAAGCAGTAGTATATCCACGAAAAGTTGTTGAGTGTGTTATTCGCTACAACGCAAGCAGTGTAATTTTGGCTCACAATCATCCGGGAGGGTCGGTAAGACCTTCAATGGATGATATCAATACAACTCAAAAAATTGTCAATGCTTTATCGACAATAGGCGTTACTGTCAATGATCATTTTATAGTAGCAGGGGATAAATACTATAGCTTTGCTCAAAATGGGATATTGCCACAGCCGCAAATATAAAAATATAATTTGAGGGGCTGCTATGTTGATTTTTTGAACAGCCCCCCTGCATAAAATTTCACTTTATCTCAATCCTGCAGTGATTGAAACTGTTAGCTGATGCTGAGGGTCAATTTGATTGTCTTTGTGACGAAGACCATTTAACGTATACACATCAAAATGTCCATCCATTCCATTTACAATTGTATCAAGGTTTGGACCATAACCATATCCACCGCTTCTGTTTGCAACATTTTGGTTGTAAGGCACACCATCAACTCCTGCATGTGGCATGCCAGAAACTGACACAGCTATTCTTCTTCCTTTTACTTCAAGTATGAACGGACGTCTTTCCCATGTCCAGCTTCCTCCGAATATCTCTTTCATAATTTGAGTATCTTTATAACTCAAAGTTTCTACGTCTGCATGACTTGCACCCATTGTCCTTTTTGCAAAAAAGTATTTTCCCGTTTGAATATCGATAAACTTGCCAACACTGCCGATAGGGAATACATAATTACCCTGCGAAAACCAGTCGAGCATTTCAACTCCATTTTCGTTTGAATGCACAGCAATTGTATGAACAGGCACTTTTAAGGTTTGTCCTACATAGATGTATGAGTTTTCATTCAAATTATTTACCGACATAAGTTCATAGTCTGGTATTCCAAATTTTACCGCAATCGACCATATTGTATCTCCACTTTGCACTTTGTAGTATGAATATGTTACATAATCACCTGATGTATCAACGGGTATAAAAGAGTAAAAGAAGTTGCTTGGTTTTGAATTATCTGTAATATCTTGTTTTATATCTACTGCCCATATTGAAACATAACCGGTTCCTTTCGATGTTAAGATTTTATAAAAATCTAATTGTTTTCCAATAACATTTACAGTTTGCCCTTGAGTAAGATAAAATAGGTTCTGCGAAGATGAAGATGGTGCAGATTTTACATATGTCCACCACTTTATTGTCCCATTAATTTGGACAGGGTTGAGGCTTACTTTTTTTACAATTAACTTTTGTCCCACATAGAGTGTATCGTTTGTAAGATTATTAAAGCTCTTTAATGTTTCAATAGATGTACCGAAGGTTTGAGATAGTATCCAGAGTGAATCACCGCTTTGAACACTGTAGACTATGTAGTTTCCATTTGGCTTGAATATCATTCGTTTTCCAGAGATATAATGTCGAAATTCAAATAAATTTAAATAAGTTTTTAAAGTAGAATAGGGCACACAAATTCTATTTTGTATTATTTGCATTGGTCCATCCATATAAAAGTTTTTACCATTGAATATGACTACATTGCTGTCGAGCTTAAATATAAATTCATTTTGGTCAATTAAAAACTTTGACTGAAGAAAGTTATAGTCTTTTGAGTCAAATGTAAAACTTCCACCCATTAATCTTGAAATTTCATAAAGATAAATATACTCTACTGAACTTTTATTAATAATAGTGATGTAAGATGGGTTGCCATTTGCATCAAAAAATAGAGCTTCTTCTTTTTGCATATCAGAGGCAAATGAAGGAGAAACTATGACTAAAGATAAAATTATAATAATAACAACAAATAGCCAGAATCTTAATAAACTTTTCATAAAAGCCCCGCCTCTTTCATTTAAAGTTTTAATATATTTTCATTATAAAGGCAGGTTTTTACTCAGCTCAAATGAAATACTTTCCAAAATGACTAAACCTCATTTTTATAAAGAGATATTTTTCATCAAATTTGCCATCTCCAAGGCAGAAAGGGCTGCGTCAAACCCTTTGTTTCCTGCTTTTGTCCCCGCTCTTTCGATTGCCTGGTCAACTGTGTCGCATGTCAGAACACCAAATATAACTGGAACTTCTTGTTCCAAGGAGACATTAGCAATCCCTTTTGAGACTTCTGCGCTTACATACTCAAAGTGTGGTGTGCTGCCACGAATCACTGCACCAAGTGCAATTATTGCATTGTATTTTTTTGACTTTGCAAGTTTTTTGCACACAAGAGGTATTTCAAAAGCACCTGGTACATAATATACGTCGATATTTTCACTGTCCACATCATGCCGTTTAAGACCATCCAAACAACCTTTTAGAAGCTCATCTGTAATGAATGAATTAAATCTTGAAATGACAATTGCAAATTTTAAATCTTTTCCACAAAAGCTTCCTTCAAAAGTTCTCAAAGCTATCCTCTCCTTTTATTAAGATTTCATGCTTTTTCTTTAATATTTTCGAATGTATATATTTCCTGTTATACGGATTTACCACAATTGGAGTAGGTATTCTCTTTAAAATCTCAATTCCACAATCTTGCAAAAAAGAAATCTTTTCAGGATTGGATGTTGCAAGATTAATTTTACTTATACCAAAGAACCTTAAAATATGCAATGCATCGAAATAATCTCTTAAATCATCGTCAAAGCCCAGAATATTGTTTGCCTCATAGGTATCAAAACCTTGCTCTTGATATGCATATGCTTTTATCTTGTTTGCAAATCCAATTCCTCTTCCTTCCTGGTCAAGGTAAATGAGCATACAGTTTTTGTTCTCTGACATAAACTGCAAGAAAAATTCAAGCTGTTGGTGACAATCACACCTCAAACTGTGAAAAATGTCTCCTGTCTTGCACGATGAGTGTATTCTTACATTTACCGTCTGGCTTGGGTTAAAAGTTTTATTTATCAGCACAGCATGTTCTTTTTGAGAAAAATAGTTTTTGAAAGCAAAAATCTTAAACTTTCCATACTGTGTGGGAAGTTCTGCCTCAGCTTCTTTTTGCACTGTGGGATGATTTAGTAGAATATATTTTTCAATCTCCTCAATTGTGGTAACAGGTATTGAAAATCTCTTTGCTAAGCTTTTTACATACTCTTTGTTGTGACTGTCTCCTTTCTCGTCTAAGATTTCAACCATGACTGCAGCCGGAAAAAGGCTTGATAGTCTGCAAAGGTCCACAGCTGCTTCTGTGTGACCTTTTCTTGCTAAAATACCTTTTTCATGAGCAACAACAGGACTCACATGCCCTGGTATTTTAAAATCAGAAGCTGCAGCATTTGGGTTTGCAAGTTCTTTGCAGGTAATGCTTCTTTCTTCAGCTGATATTCCTGTTTTTGTATTTTTGTGATCAACTGTAACTGTAAAAGTGCAGGTGTTTTGAGTATTATAAGGAACGTATAAATTCAAGCGCCTTTGAATTTCTTTGTCTATGGCAACGCAGAACATTCCCTTAGCGTGATTTAAAACAAAACTTATTTTATCAGGTGTTGAAAATTGAGCACCCAAGATTAAGTCTGCCTCATCTTCCCGGTTTTGGCTGTCAAATACTATTACAAACTCTCCATTTTTAAACTTCTGTATTACATCTTTCAAATCATACATGTCTATCACCTCAAATTTTCTTTCACAATCTTTGCAATGTAGTCAAATTCAATGTTTACATAATCACCAACCTTTTTGTACTTCAAGGTAGTATTCTCTAAGGTGTGTGGAATCAAAGAGATTGTAAAGTATGTGTCAAAGCTATCGACAACTGTAAGAGAAATACCATCAATTGCTACAGAACCTTTTTTTACAATCAACCCTTTAAAGTTTTCAAAAGGCTTTATTCCGATTATTCTACTTTTCCCATGAATTTTTTGCATACAGACTGTGCCAATACAGTCAACGTGACCAAGAACTATGTGACCACCAATTCTATCTCCCATCTTCAAAGCAGGTTGTAAGTTTACAGGCATTCCCTCTTTTAAAAATTTGAGTGTTGTCCTTTCAATTGTTTCGGGGGAAAGGTCAAAGTCAAATTTGCTATTTGCAATATTTGTAACTGTCAGGCACACACCATCAACTGCTATGCTGTCACCAATTTTTGCATCTATCTTTTTCACTTCTATACTCAGCTTTGCAATATCCTCAATTTTTTTCATTGTAATAACCCTGCCAACCTCTTCAACAATACCGCTAAACATAACTTATATCTCCTTCAATGATAGTAGAGTTTTTAAAAATTGTGACTTTTGGATTTACAAGCTTTGGGAAAAACTCTTCAAAGCCTTCCGCACCAACTACACCTTTTGTGTTCTGACCCCCTATAAAAACATTGAATATCAATGAATACCAGTAATCAGCAATTCTTTTTTTCAAAAGAGAAAAGTTCAGCATACTTCCTCCCTCAACAAGAACTGATATTATCTTTTGCTGTGCAAGTTTTGAAAATACATCTGAAAGTTCAAGATGACCATCTTCTGATTGCTTTGCAAAGATTATTTTTATTCCTTTTTGAGAAAGAAGTTTTATTTTCTGGGTATCATTTACATTTTCACTGCACACAATGTAGGTAGAATACTCATCAGAGGTTTTTACAATATTGCACTCTAAAGGAATTCGAAGGTTTGTATCAATTACAACTCTTATAGGTTGTCTGATTATTTCACCATACCTCACATTTAAAATTGGGTTATCTGAAATTACAGTATTTACAGACACAAGGGTTGCCATATATTTTTGACGAAGGCTGTGCACAAAGACGTTTTCCTCTTCAGTGTTAAACAAAAATCTCTTATTTGAAGGTGTTGCAATTTTGCCATCAATGCTCTGAGCAACTTTTATGGCAATGTAGGGAATACCCTTTTTCATGTATTTAAAAAACTCTTTGTTGACACTTTCTGCTTCTTTTTGAAGCACACCTTCCACAACTTCAATCCCGTGCTGTTTTAAAATTTGTATGCCCTTGCCATTGACAAGGGGGTTTGGGTCTCTTGTGGCAATTATAACCTTTTTAATCCCACTTTTAATGATTGCTTCTGTACAAGGCGGCTGTTTGCCAAAATGACAGCAGGGTTCTAAAGAGACATACATTGTTGCATTTTTGAGCGAGTTGCCATTTTTTATTGCATCTTCGATTGCCAAAACTTCTGCATGCTTTTCACCATACTTTTGATGATATCCTTTTCCAATTATTGTTCCGTTTTTTACAATCACGCATCCCACTCTTGGGTTAGGCAGCACTAAAGGAGAAGCTTTCTTTGCAAGCTCGAGTGCCATATTCATGTAATAGCTGTGAGATAGGCACTTCAATAATATCCTCCCCTCCAACGAAAATTGATACACAAAAAATTAAAGCCTCGAAAGTGTTTTTCCACCTTCGAGGCTTTTTGGGCTTTTATATGATGTATAAGAAAATCTTCCTTACACATCCACTCCTTCTCCCATCCGGACTGTAACCGTTGGCACCGGAATTTCACCGGTTCTGCAAAAGCCTCGTTGGCTTTTGCTCGCGGGCTTTTACCGCCAGTGGGGAATTTCACCCCGCCCCGAAGGATGGACTTTTACCATTGGCTTATATTCGATTTTATATTTCATTATATTCATAAGTTTTCAAAATTTCAATAGCAAAATTTACCTTATACAAAGTTTGTAGACTACAGCAAGGCTTAATAGTAATAATGCCCGAGTTTTGCAGCAAAAAATTATTATCAAATTTTAAACAATTTGATTTTACTGAGATAGAAAGTCAAAAAATTTTTAAAATTTTAGCAAATTTTTGTGGTGTTTTTTAGCAAAATGTGATATAATACTCTTAAAATATTAATTATGAGATATATTGAGAAAAGGTGCACTTATCCCATTTGATAAACAACGCGGTTGGTATTGTGAAAAAATGCTTTGGTGGTGGAATTGGGGGCAGGCTTGGAGTGTTGCAGATAGTCTAAGATATTGGTTACTTAGTGCAAATAATGCTACATATATAGGGAGGTCACAACAGTTGAAAAAAAACAATGCAAAAAGGTATAATTTTGACCAGGTGATATTAAATGTTACTAAGTGTACAAAAAGTTAAAGAGATATATGGCATTAGTCGAAGGCTATTTCCTAAACTGGGAAAAGGAAGGGTTAATAATACCTCTCAGGCTCCCTAAGGGAAGGAGAAGGTATAAAAAAGAAGACATAGAAAAACTACTTGGCATGATAGAAGAAAAACCAAACCAACCGTTGTTTTGTATGCAAAACTCTCCACTAAAAAGCAAGAAGAGTACCTTAAAAACCAAATCAGAAGACTTGAGGAATACGCAGAGTCTCAAGGCTGGCAGTATTGAGGTTATATCTGAAATAGCCAGCAAAGTAAAATGAAAACAGGAGAGGGCTATTAAAACTTTTGAACAAAATCAAAAGAGGAGAAGTTGCAAAAGTTGTAATAGAATATCCTGACAGACTTGCAAGGTTTGGATTTGAATATCTTAAGTTTTTCATGGAGAGTTTTGGGGTAGAACTTGTAGTGTTAAATGGCAGAGAAAACGAAGAAGATATAAAAGAAGGAACTGGCAGAGGACTTAATAGCGGCAGTATACATCTTTTGCAGCAAGGATTTATTGGCAAAGAGGTGCTAATAAAAGACATGGTAACAGTTCAGGCCAAGCTAATCTTTGAGGGCAGTGAAGATAAGCAAAGAGTATTAGACCTTATGAGAAGATGGTCCTCTTGTATGAGGTATGCATATAAGAGGCTTCTGGAAGGGCATAAAAGGAATGAACTCAAAAAGCAGCTGCAGGGGATTTTCAATCTTAATTCTCGATACG
>Ga0207430_10142_pt1 | contig 30819 bp, 28 predicted proteins | sample YelNatsi3bottle8_FD_187544 | JGI IMG/M metagenome (GOLD analysis project Ga0207430, IMG submission 187544) | Hot spring thermophilic microbial communities from Obsidian Pool, Yellowstone National Park, USA - site 3 bottle 8 (SPAdes) (version 2) | ecosystem: Environmental > Aquatic > Thermal...
TTTGCTTCTTTAATTCTAACATAATTCTATGAAAATTTGTACTACCTATATTTTGTATGTTTATTTATTCAATCTATTTTATATTTATACTTTTTCATAAAGAAAAGAGGCTTTTTACACTAGAATCTTTATTTTATTTTTTAAGGTTCTTTACAAATTCATCATAGACTGTATTGTCTAAAAAGTTTTTGACCGTTACAATTTTAGCATTTGGCACAACTTGAGAAGCTCTTTCTGCAAGGTTTTCCTGTGTAAATACAACATCGGCCTCTTTTGGTATTTGATTTACAGCAGAATGCTTAACTACAATATCCAATCCTGCTTCTTTTAATTTTTTCTTTAAAATAGTTTCTCCCATCGCTGACGAACCCATACCAGCATCGCAAGCAAAAACAATCATTTTAGGCATACCTTCTATTTTTTGTGCATTTGGCTTTATTTCTTCAACTTTTTGTCCTTTGCTTTGCGCTTTAAGTCCGCTAACGATCGAGCGAGCAAAGGTCATACTTTCAGCACTCATACTTTCTTCACTTGCCCTTTTTACAATGACTGAAGCTATCAGGAAGGAAACAACAGCACCAACTGTAATACCCGCAAGTACAGGAAGTAATCCGCCTTTTGGTGACATAGCTATCTCTGCAAATATACTACCAGGTGAAGGCGTAGCTACCAAACCTGCTTTTGTCAAAACAAATGTCGCGTCTGCAGCCATTCCACCGCCTATAACTGCCAAGAGTAGTGATGGATTCATTAAAACATAGGGGAAATATATTTCATGTATTCCGCCAAAGAAGTGTATTATGATAGCACCTGGAGCTGATTGTTTTGCATCGCCTTTTCCAAAGAACCAATATGCCAGCAAAACTCCCAAACCTGGACCCGGATTAGTTTCCAGTAAAAAGAATATTGACTTTCCAAACTCTTTAACTTCTGCTACTCCAAGAGGAGCCAGTATACCGTGATTTATAGCGTTATTCAAAAACAATATCTTCCCTGGTTCTATAAAAATTGCTATTAACGGTAATAAGCCTTTACTTGTAACCCATTGAGCTGCTGCACCTAATCCTACTGAAATTCCATTTACCACTGGTTCAATGAAAAGAAATGCTAAAATTGCTAATAAACCACCTAAAATGCCTGCTGAGAAATTGTTGACAAGCATTTCAAAACCTGCTGGGATTTTTCCATCTACAAGCTCGTCAAATTTTTTAATGACATAACCTCCTAAAGGACCCATCAGCATAGCACCTAGAAACATCGGTATAGATGAACCGATTATGATGCCAGCTGTTGCAATAGCACCAACTACTCCACCTCTTACATCGTATACAAGTTTACCACCTGTATAACCAATTAAAATTGGCAAAAGATACGTTATCATAGGTCCAACAAGTTTAGCCAAATGTTCATTTGGAATCCACCCTGTCGGAATAAAGAAAGCAGTAATAAGTCCCCATGCTATAAAAGCACCAATGTTAGGTATTACCATGCCAGCCAAGAAGCCACCAAGCCTTTGCAACTTCGCTTTCACACTTCCGCCACCAGTTATGAGAGCATTAGTGTTTTGCATAAATTTTACCTCCTTTTGCATTTATTCTTCTATAATTATTGTAAACCCCTATATGCATTTATGCAATTCAAAGAAAATCAGTTTTGTCATTCGTTTTCTTTGACAAAATTGAAGATAAAAAAATAACCGGCGAAAAGCCGGTTATAATTAATCAACAAATCCATTGTTTTCGGACAATTCTTTATACCAATATCCACTTTTCTTTATAGTTCTTTTTTGTGTTTTTAGATCGACAGATACAAGACCGTAACGGTTTTTATAAGCATTTAAGAAAGACCAATTGTCCATAAAAGTCCATAAATGATATCCTTTAACATTACATCCTTCTTCAATTGCTTTATGGAGCCACTTTAGATGTTCTTTTATAAACTCTATCCTGTAATCATCTTGGATAATTCCATCTTTTGTAAAACGCTCTTCTCCTTCAACTCCCATTCCATTTTCCGAAATAAAAGACTCTATATTGCTATAATTATCTCTTAAATTTATCATTATGTCATATATTCCTCTTTCATATATCTCCCATCCTCTATAAGGATTCATTCTTCTTCCTGGCATAATATACTCATCATAAAACCAATTAGGTGTAAATACTCCATATGGATTTGGCATATTTTCCCTAGCTTTAACTCTAATTGGTTGATAATAATTTACTCCTAAATATTCCACAGTGTTATTTTTAATTAATTCTAAGTCGTTATCCAAATACTCTGGCAGATGATTGTATGATTTTAAAAGTTCAATAAGTTCTTTAGGATATTCTCCTTTGACAGATGGATCTAAAAAACTTCTATTATGGAATAAATCTGCAATCTCTGCGGCTTTTAAATCCGCTGGATGGCTGCTCCTAGGATATACAGGGCTTAAGTTTAAAACAATACCTATTTTAGCTCCTTCTATTTGTAACTTTTTAAATTCCTCTATTGCCCTCGCACTTGCCAATACTGTGCCATATGCAAATTGTAACGCTCTTTTGAAGTCTACTATATCTGGATAATGGAAATTATACAAATACCCACCTAATACAGGAACTATTGGTTCATTAAATGTAATCCACCTTTTGACTCTATCTCCAAACAACTCAAAACATGTTTTAGCATATTCAGCAAAATATTCTACTACTTGTCTATTTTCAAAACCTCCTATATTTTGCATTTCTATAGGCATGTCAAAGTGAAATAGCGTAACAAACGGTGCTATATCATTTTTTATAAGCTCATCAATGACATTGTTATAAAACTCTACGGCTTTTTTATTGACTTCACCAACACCACCAGGTATCAATCGCGACCATGAAATAGAAAATCTAAAAGAGTTATGTCCAAGTTCTTTCATCAGTTTTATATCGTCTTTGTATCTGTGGTAAAAATCAGATGTCAAATCTGGACCTACTCTATCGAAAAAGCGATTTGGCTCTTTTTTATACCAATAATCCCATACATTCATTCCCTTTCCATCTTCATATGCAGCTCCCTCTATTTGTACTGCTGACGTTGCAGACCCCCACCAGAATCCTTCAGGAAATTTATATTCTTTAGCCATAATTATTTTCCTCCTTGCGCAAGATAATCCAAAATATTATTTAAAAAGGAAAAAGTAATTTAACGGAAAAAATTATTTTGTAAAATCAGCAATATTTCTATTTATACTGTGGCAGATATTCTTTATTTTGCTCAAGTATATCATCAAGAATTTTTTTAGCAACAGTCGCAGAAGGTACTAATGGATGAATTGTCAACGCCTGTAAAGCTGTATAATAGTCCCCTTTTACCCCTGCTTCTATAGTAAGTTCTTCATAGGCTTTTACTGCTTGCATTAAACCCCTTATTTTCGCTGGCACATGTCCAATATTTATCGGATGAGCCCCATTTCTATCTATTATTGCATTTGTTTCTATCACCACATTATCTGGCAAATCTGCGATTGTAGCATTGTTTCTCACATTGACCACATGTATGTCTTTTTTGTCATTATATATTGAACTTATCAGGGAGCAAGCAGCATCAGAATAATGAGCTCCTCCCCTTTTTTCTAATTGCGGCGGTTTTATATTTAAATTTGGATCTTTATATAATTCAAATAATTCTTGCTCTAATTTTTTAACAACTTCTCCTCTTGTACCTACTGTGGCAACTTCTCTTTTTTGTTCCTCAAGCATTTGGTCAGTCAAATAATAATATCTGTGATATGGACAAGGATACATACCAAGTGATTTTATAAATTCAGGATCCCAAGGTAATTCAGGAATATTCTTCATTGTTAAAGATTTTGCAGTAGCATAAGTATCAATTAGTTTATCAGTTTTTTCTATACCATCTAAATATACATGAGTACCCCATACTAAATGATTCAAACCAGCAAAATTTATATAAATTCTCGTTGGATCAACATTCAAAAGTTGCGCAACACCATATACCATGCCTATCGGTACATTGCATAAGCCAATAGCTTTTACATTTGTATGTTTTAAAACCGTTTCTGTTATAACTCCTGAAGGATTCGTAAAGTTAATAAGCCATGCGTTCGGCGCAAGTTCTTCTATATCTCTGCATATATCCAGTATAACGGGTATTGTCCTCTGGGCTTTTGCAAAACCACCGGGTCCAGTTGTTTCCTGACCTATAACATCATACTTTAGAGGAATTTTTTCATCTCGGATTCTGGCATCTATTCCTCCTACTCTAAACTGAGTAACGACAAAATCTGCACCTTTTATGGCTTCACGCCTGTCAAGAGTCAGATGAATGTTTATCCCTATGCCGGCTTTTTCTACCATCCTTTTTGCAAGGCCACCAACAATTTCAAGTTTTTCTTTCCCTTCTTCTATATCTACTAAATATAAGTCTTTAACTGGTAGTTCATTATACCTCTTGATAAAGCCCTCGATAAGTTCGGGGGTATAACTAGAACCCCCTCCAATTACAGCAATTTTCAAATCCTTTTTAAACATTAAAAGTTGCCCCCTTTGTTTGATAAATAACTTTATACAAGTCAATCATTTCCGTTATCAATTCCTTTGCAAGAATTGCATTCATAAGATGGTCTTCTGCATGTACTAAAAGAAGTGTAACTTCCTGTTTTTCTCCCGCCGCTTCTTTGTGTATCATATCCGTTTGAACGTGATGAGCTTCTAAAAGCTCTTCACTTGCTTTATTTAACCACTTTTCGGCCTCCTCAAAATTACCCTCACGCGCATGCTTTAATGCTTCAAAAGAATTGCTTCGTGCATTCCCTGCATGAGATATGATAGTAAAAACAATTTGTTCAAGATCCATTTTTCTGCCTCCTAAACTTTATTTGTTTTTCAGCGCCTCAATTGCTAAATCCAATGTTTTGGCTCCATCTATCATCCCATATATGTTTGGTGGAATTACTCTATATACTTTGTTTTTCTCTTTTGCAAGTTCTGAAACATACTTTTCTTTATACCTAATTTGAGGACCTAATAATATAACATCGTAATCATCTATTACTTTTTCTAAATTATCTGCTGCTTCTGCAAAAATGTATAAGTCTTTCATCCCTCTTTTTTCTCCCTCTTTTTTCATCTTTTCAACTAACAAACTTGTAGACATTCCTGCACCACAGATTAATAGAATCCTCATTGTATATACCCTCCTTTTAGTTTAAACTTATTTTAATATCGAATAGTTAACTAATAAAATGTTATTATTCAGAATAAATTGTAAAACATCTTTATCAGTCAATATTGTTCTTTCAATTTCTCTTTTTGTATTATAAGACGAAATATTCATTAATTCGTTGTCTACATACGCTGGATGGCTCATTATTTCTGTTATACCTTCCTCTATACTACCTAATATAGACAATAAATTTTCTTTTTTAACACCTTCATCATAGAAATTATAAATAAAATTATCAACTGTTTTTAAACCAGCTTTAATAATTATTTCCCTATCCAATGGAGTAGATCGTACAGGTAAGTTATATTTGTGAGCCATTTCTATAAATACATCTATTACCTTGGGATGACTTTGCACATGATGATGGCTATCCATATGAGTGATAGAAACCCCTAAAGAAAAAGCTTTTTTAATCTGCTCTTCTATTTCTGTTCTGATTTGATCCACATCAGCATCATCTAAAGAATGTGGAAAGCCTCTTTTAAAATACCCTCTTTCATCTATCAAGGTATTTACTTTTCCAGCACTACTCAACGGTTTACCAGCATCTAGAGTTATGTGTATTCCAAAACCCAAATCTGGACATAATTCTTTTATTTGTAAAGCTTCATTAGCATAAGGCATATTACACATTATAGAAGTACTTCTTAAAATACCGTTTTTATAGCATTCAACAACTCCTTTATTAACTCCTTTTGTCAGCCCAAAATCATCAGCATTTACAATTAGATATTTCATCTGTACCACTCCTTTTTATGGAATATATATCCTGAGAGGCAACGCCTCTCAGGATATATCATTATGCCTTCGTCTCAGCTAATTTTTCTTCTTCTTTTTTCAATTGCTGCTCTTCTTCATATTTCTTATTGTCCCATAGTTTCAAGAAAGGATAATAAATTGCTCCAGCTACAGCAAAATTTATAATCTGTAAAATAATAGCTTTCCAATCTCCCGTTGTTAAGAAACCACTAATTAATACAGGAGTCGTCCAAGGAATTAAAGCATAAGGTCTTGCCACTAAATTCAACGCCATCGCTATGTATGTGATAAGTCCTGCAGAAATAGGAGCTAATATAAACGGCACAATCATGACTGGATTCATAACTATTGGCATACCAAATGTTATAGGTTCATTTATATTGAATATACCAGGTCCAATAGCAGCCTTACCTACTGCTTTTAATTGTTCTGATTTTGTTGCAAATAGTAAGAGCAAAGCCAACGCAAGAGTTGTTCCAGAACCACCTATATAAACGAATATATCAAAAAATTGTTGACATACAATATTAGGCAAGATTTTTTCTCCAGCAATTTTAGCAGCTGAATTTTGTTGAGTAAAAGTAAGCCATATCGGTCCCAAAATTCCTCCTACTAATGCAGCTCCATGAATACCTACGCTCCACAAGAATTGAATTGCTAATATGGCAAGTATTACCGCAGGAAGTGTAGAACCCAGCTTCATAAGAGGTATAGCAATTAATTTATTAATAGCTTCCGGTATTGTTAAATGGATTGTTTTAATTAGTATCATGTGTATTATCCAAATAGAGGTAATAATTACAGCACCAGGAATTAATGCCGCAAAAGCCCTACCGACAGAGGGTGGAACTCCTTCAGGCATACGAATAATCAAATTTTTCTCTACAAATTTCCTTTGGACTTCTACTGTAAAAATTGCTATGATCATTGCAACAAACAACCCTTGGCTTCCCATCCAACTCAGAGGAATGTTACCATCTTGTGTTAAAGGTACTGACAACATAAAAGTCGACAAACTCAATACTCCAGAAGCTACAGGATCTATTTTATATGTTCCTGCCAGTGAATAAGCTATTGTAAAAGATGCAACCATAGCAATTATCCCAAATGTTGCATTGACTATTTTTAACAAATCATTGACATAAGGTTTAACAAGGGCTTCAAGAGCAGGTATAGGCGGAAAAGCTATAATTAAGAAGAATGACCCAATGAGAAGTAATGGCATTGTTGCAACTATTCCGTCACGAATCGATTTTAAGTGTCTTTGTTCAGCAAGTCTACCTGCTACAGGCATAAAATATCTGTCAAGAAAATTAATAAATGTATCCATTAGACCAACTCCTTTTTTAAATTTTTGCACTATATTTTATGCAGAAGTCATGCCAAATAGCACTTGCCCCGCGGACTCTTGCTTTTCCGCCTTGAATGATGATATCATATCAAATCCGTTTCAATGTGTATCGTTTAAAAACGTATTCAATACACATATGTGTATTAAAGTGAATAGATTATTTTCATCATATTTACACATTCTTCGTCTGAAATTTTTACACTACATCCTTCTTCGATAATCCTTATAACTTTTTTTATAATATCAAACTCTTTTGGATAATTCTTAATGTATTCTTGTGTATCCTTAATGTGTATTAATTGTTTCCCTTGTAATATACGCTCAATTACACAAGCAAGATGAAGTATTAATCCTATTGTAATCTCTTCATTTAAATTTATTCCTTCTCTTATTAAAGCTGCGTAAAATCTTTTAAAAGAAGATATATACTTTTCTGAATCTATCTTTATATTTTCTCTTATGACCTCCTTCATGTTATCAATTACCTCAATTTGCGAAAGAGCTTCAATTTTATTTTTCAATACAGATAATTTATCATTATCAAACACATCTGATGTAGAAATATACAATATAGAATCATCCTGTGGATTTATAGCACTTACAACAGCTAAAATATTTTTTTCTTCTTTGATGTTGAGTAGTTTTCTTCTAAATTCTCTTTTATTTTCAATTTCAATTGGAATAATATGAATATCTTTCTCTTTTAAGTCAAGGTTTTTTTCAAGTATTGATTTAAGTTTAACTGCTGTCCCTTCACCAGTTATACAAGCAGTTATGATAACATTCTTTTTAAGAGAATCTTCAAATTTAACGCTGTCTTTATAGATTTTTCCCACATAAGGACTAAAATTGACAACTGCATCATACACTTCCTCTAAAGATGCGTTAAGGATTGCCTTTCTTGCTGCCTCTAAAACCATAGGAGTAGAAACCATTTCAATTGTTTTGACGGGTATTCCTGTTCTTTCGTATATCATGTCACCAAATAATACTAGGGAACCCATGTCAACAAGGAGTAATACGCCTCTTCCTTTGTCAGCTCTCTTTACAATATTAGTTAAATTATTTAACGCAACTTCTGGTTTTTGATCAAGTGGCATATTATAACCAATTACATAATTATCACCTAAAAGCCTGTTGGAAACCTCCGCAATGGAAGTAGCAGCGGCTTCTCCATGCATTGCAACAATAATGCCTACTCTTTCGTCTTTTTCTTTTGTTTCCTCCTCAAGACATAAAAACATTGTAACAAAACCCACTTCATCATCAGGTACTTTTATGTTAAACTCTTTTTGGACCCTTTCTCTCAAAACATTTGCCACTTCAAATTCTTTCTCATACACCTTCTTTATATTTTCCAGCTGATGATTTACAATATCTTTGCCACTTAGTATTCTTTCAACAGAACTGGCTACATGCATAGAAAGGCCGTATAAGGTTTTATCACTGAACTGTCTATTGAGTCTTTTACTAGCGTAATTCAAAAAATCGTTTACTATATTGACAATCTTTTTATCTACTACTTTATATAATTCCTCCAAATTATTTTTATCCAGATTTAAGAGATACTTTTTCAAATATGTTTCTATATCAATACTCATGATGAGTTTTATATCACTTTCGTTAAGTCCTTTTTGCTCCAAAGCTTTCCTTTTTTCTTCTAGCGCCTCATAAAAATTGAATATCTGATTATTCTGTTGGATAACAGGAGTAGCATTATCGGATGAAAACTTTATTATATCTCCTGTCATAAATTTATCAATCTCATCTTTTGACTCTTTATACCTAAACAATCCTCTTCTAACATACTCAGGTAAATCTTCAGTATGCACGCATACTCCTTTATCTCTTTTCATCATGTATCCAAGATAAGCTTTTGCAATTGAAAGTTTTATATCACTTTTCAGTTGACCTATATTATTAGGACACTCATAAAGCAAAAGAGCTTTTAGAGCATTTGAAGTGATCATAATATCAGTGTTAATAATAGCTGCTTCTTCTCTAAAGAAATTTTTAATAAGTTCAAATCTTTCTTCATATGTTCTTTCTGCTAAAGCCGGCAATTTAATCACCATTGGTATCCGCCTTATAAAAGTCCTAAGAAGAGTAGACTCAATGTTCTCTGTTGTAGCGCATATTATTAAAACATTTGCTTTATGTTGTGTTTCAGATTCTCCAAGCCTCCTATAAAGTCCTTTATCAATCAGGTAAAAAAGCATTTCTTGTCCTTCTGGAGGAAGTCTATGGACTTCATCAAGAAAAAGTATGCCACCATCTGCTTTTTCAACAAGGCCCATTCTATCCTTATCGGCACCTGTATACGCTCCTTTTTTCACTCCAAACAGTTGTGACATTAAAAGTTGCGGATTATTAGCATAGTCAGCACAGTTAAAAGTCACAAAAGGAGCGTTTCTTTTTATTCTCCCAATTTCTTTTGCGAAACTATACATGACTTCTGCAAACATGGATTTGCCAGTACCCGTCTCCCCAAGCAAAAGCGTATGAAGACCATTAGGTGGGTAAATTATAGCAGCCTTTGCTTGCTGTACGGCATTTTTAAGGCTTAAATTAGCTCCTATTATGCTGTCAAATACATCTTTCACTACCATATCACTTTCATCAGAAACCATATCAAGTTCTTTAACCTTATACAAAACTGGTTTACCTTCAACTTTTATAACTTTTCCTTCTCTAAAAAGGGTATTTAAATCGCTGGAAGCATTTGTTCTTTGTATATTAAGGGCATGTGCAATTTCCATAGCTGAAACTCCCACTACTTCTCCTCTTTCAGCCAATTGCTTATTGCACAATTCCTTTAGACAATTATAAACTTTATCAATTCTTTTCACATCCTTCGCCCCCTTTTATGATACATTTTATCATAAAAGACAAAAAAATAATACACTTTAAAACACTTAACCTTAAAAATATGCTTTTTTGCAATACATATAAATGTTGCTACTGAACAAAATAAATATAAGAAATTTTAAAATTGGGGTGATGTTATGGCAAAGGAAAATGATAAATACACAAAACCTCCAAAGCCGGATGACCGCTCAGACAATGTAGAGAAATTACAACAGATGATACACGATACTATAGAAAATTATAGAGAAGCAGAAGATTACTTAAAATTACACGCAGAAGAACTTTCTCCTGAAGAAATAGAAAGGATTAAACAGAAAAACAAAAATAGGCTCACAAGTATACAAAACATGAGAGAAGAAATAATAGATGAAGTACACGACAACGACAGAAAGTAGGTATAAGAGGCGGATTACGCCTCTTTATACAATTTATTTAATTCAATGGCAATTTTAGCACCTACATGGGTATTATTTTTGACAAGTTCAATATTAGCTTTTAAACTTTCACCTTGTGTCAAATCTTTTATTTTATCCAACAAAAAAGGTGTTATTTCTTTACCTTTTATATTTCGCTTTTCTGCCTCATAAAGAGCATCTTCTATAGCTTTATCTATATAAGCTTTATCCAAGGCATATTCTTCTGGAATAGGATTTGCAATTAAAATTCCACCTTTGAGGCCTAAATCCCATTTTGTCTTTATAATTTTTGCAGCCTCTATTTCGTCATCAACTTTATAATCAACTTTAAGTCCGCTTTCTCTTGTATAAAAAGCTGGAAACTCTGAAGTTTTAAACCCTACCACAGGAACCCCAAAGGTTTCAAGGTATTCAAGAGTGCGAGGAAGGTCAAGTATTGCCTTTGCACCTGCGCATACAACTGCTACGTCTGTATTTGCAAGTTCTTGTAAATCAGCTGATATATCAAATGTTTGTTCTGCTCCTCTGTGGACACCTCCTATACCTCCTGTAACAAACACTTTTATGCCTGCAAGATTTGCACAAATCATTGTTGCGGAAACTGTAGTCGCTGCACTAAGTCCTTTTGCTAAAACTACGGGTAAATCCCTTCTGCTAGCTTTTAATATTTCTTTTGAAGTTCCCATAAATTCGAGTTCTTCTTCGCTTAAACCAATTTTTATTCTTCCATTTATAATGGCAATTGTAGCAGGTATAGCTCCATGTTCTCTTACAATATTCTCCAAAGTTTTAGCCGTCTCAATATTTTCCGGATAAGGCATTCCGTGAGATATTATAGTGGACTCAAGTGCAACAACAGGCTTCCTTTCTTCCATTGCTTCTTTAACTTCTTTTGACAAATCAATAAACTTATTCATTTTACAATCTCCTTTACTATATTTTTTAATTGATTTTCATTTAAAAATGGATTTACTGTATAAGGTGAGGATATTGTAAGAGATGCCGCAGCAAGACCAAGTTTTGCCGATACATCCAGAGTATAGCCATTAAAAATACCATAGACCAAGCCAGCCGTCAAAGCATCTCCTGCACCTGTAGCATCAACAATTTCGGCTTGATATGGTTCTATAAATTTTTCAACTTCTTCTGAAGAAATATATACCCCTCTTTCTCCTAAAGTTACTATGACATTTTTGACACCTTTTTGTCTTAAATATTTAACTGCTTTTTTCATATCCTCATCATTTGCTATTTTAACTCCAGATATCGATTCAAGTTCTTCTTTATTTGGAGTTACATAATCGATTTTGTCAAGTACACCTATTAATTTTTTTGCTTTGTCGATGGAAACGGGCTCTGCCACTACAGGAATATTATTATTGTAGCAAAGCTCCACAATATATTTGATGCTGTCTTTGGGAATATTTGTATCAAAAACTACAATCTCACTATTTTTTATAACTTCCATCTTGGACTCAAGATATTGTATATTTAACTCTTCTAAAATGTCCATTCCCGAAAGAGCCACATCCATATCACCAATTGCATTAAGAATGGCAAGATATATACCTGTACGCCTTGTATTTGAAATTACAATCTGTTCAACATTTACCCCTGCTTGCCTTGTCTCCTCAAGAAGCCTTCTTCCTTCATCATCATTACCCACAACGCTCAAAAGCGTAACAGGTAAGCTAAGCTGTGCAAGGTTGTGAGCAATATTTCTTCCTACACCACCAGGTGCTATGTTTATGTGTCCCGGATTTGAAGTATGCTGCTTAAGCTCTGAATAGGGTTTACCTTTTATATCTATATTTGCTCCTCCAATTACAGTAATACCTTTAAAGTCCCTCACCACATAGCCTCTTCCTAATATAAAGCCCTTTTTCATGAGGTTTGCTATGTGCCCTGCAACAGCAGATCTACTAATACCCATAAGCTGTGCTAATTCTTCTTGAGAAATCATTGGATTTTTCTTTATAAATCTCAATATCTCTTTTTCCCTCTGTGTCAATGCCACATCAATACACTCCCAAACAATTATTTGTTTATCAAACATTTGCAAGTATATTATATCACAAAAACGCAAATAAAAAAACTGCTTATTTTAAAAAGCAGTAAAAACATTATTATCCAGAAAGCATACCAATCTACTTAATAATATATGATAAAATCACATAGCTAACAATACCAACAACAACAGGTGTAAATAGCTTCCTCGTAAAATATGCAGCTATAAATGTCGGTATTGCTGAAAATAAATATACATTTGATAAATCTAAAAATAATTTTCCATCTTTAATAAAAATTACCGGAAATAAAAGAGCTGAAAGAACTGCCACAGGTACATACTCAAGAAATGACTTTACAGCCTGAGGAAGTTCTATTTTAGTTAAGCCATAAACAGGCATAAATCGTGGAATATATGTAACTAAAAACATTCCAATAACACTTATTATAAATTTCGTACCCATTTGTCAAGCAATACCCCCATTCCTGCACCTATTAATGCGGCTACAATGACATTTGTATTTCCTGGTAATATAAACGTCAAAGTTATAGACAGCAAACCCGAAAATATACTTATAAAAACTTTTTTATACCCTGATATTTGCATTAACAGCAAAGCAATATACATTGCGGGAAGTGCAAAATCAAGCCCTACGTTTATAGAGCCTCCTATCAAACTTCCTGATACAGCACCTAAAAATGAAGAAAATACCCAGGCAGTATACGAGGTTAAAAATAGTTGGTAGAAATAACCTTCAGTATATTCAGAGTTACTTTGCAAATCTGTAATCGCAACAGCATATGTCTCATCAGTAATAAAAAAAGATAATATTGGTATATGTTTCCTCGATATGTGTTTCATATACTGCGATAGCGATGTGCTATATAAAAAGTGCCTCAAATTCACTATAAATATTGTAGATACCAGTGTAACGATACTTGTCCCTGCACTAAGCAAACTTATAGCAATAAATTGTGCTGAACCCGCATATACAAAAAGAGACAATGCCATCACTTGTGAAACAGTAAAACCGCTTTTCACGCCAACTAGTCCATAAGCAAAACCTATTGGCAAATATCCTAACACAATAGGTAGTGCACTTTTAACTCCATTTATACTCTTTTTAACATCACTATCTACTATCATAATTTACTCCCTCACCATCACTAAAAATATTTATTTAAAAGCAGGAGCATGCCTCCTGCTTTCGTTTATTTCACAACAATATTTACAAGCCTGTTTTTGACGACTATGACCTTCTTTATCTCTTTTCCATCCACATATGCTTTTACATTTTTATCAGAAAGGGCGAGCTTTTCTATTTCTTCGTCAGTAGCATTTGAAGGAACTTCAAGCCTTCCTCTTACCTTGCCGTTTACCTGGACAGCTATCTCTACAACATCTCTTTGTAGAGCTTTTTCATCCCACTTTGGCCATTTTTGATTGAAAACAGAATATTCATATCCAAGTTTTTCCCACATTTCTTCAGAAAAATGAGGGGCAAATGGCGCCAAAAGTTTTATTAAATCTGCCACCACTTCTTCATAAAATTTGATATTTTTAACTTCCACATCTGCCTCGTATTTATAAAGGGCATTTACCAGTTCCATTATCCTCGCTATTGCAGTATTAAACTGAAATCTCTCTGCATCTTCTGTCACACCTTTTATAGCATAATGTCTCACATAGTTTAATTCATTTTCATCTTTTCCCATTTCGTCTTTGGTCTTGCCAGGATTGTTTCTTGTCTCAATAAATTTATCTATAAACCTCTCCACTCTATTGACAAATCTGGAAATTGCCTTAATACCATCATCATTCCATGGCCCACCTTCAGAATAAGCAAATCCAAACATAAGGTAAAGCCTGAATACATCAGAACCGTATTCTTTAATGTATTCGTCAGGCGAAATGACATTTCCTTTAGATTTACTCATTCTGCTTCCATCAGGTCCCAATATTGTGCCTTGGTGGACTAATGATTTAAAAGGTTCATCAAAATCAAGATATCCCAAGTCTCTTAAGGCTTTTGTGACAAACCTTGCGTACAAAAGATGCATTGTCGCATGCTCTGCTCCACCTACGTACTTGTCAACAGGCAACATCTTATTTATCCATTCTTTATTGAAAGGCTCTTTGTCGTTTTTGTTGTCGGGATATCTTAAAAAGTACCAGGAAGAATCCACAAAAGTGTCCAAGGTATCGGGGTCTCTTAAGGCCTTACCACCACATTTAGGACAAGTTACATTCATAAAGCCCTCATGCTTTTTAAGTGGAGACTCACCTGTTGGAGCAAATTCCACATCATAAGGAAGTAACACTGGCAAATCTTCTTCTGGGACAGGGACTATGCCACAGCGTTCACAGTGAATGACAGGTATTGGAGCACCCCAGTATCTCTGCCTTGAAACAAGCCAATCCCTCAATCTGTAATTTACTTTAAACTCTGCTCTACCTTCTTGCTTTAATTTTTCTACAATTTTTATCCTCGCTTCTTCTGATTTCATGCCTGTAAATTCTCCACTGTCTATAAGCACTCCATACTCAACAAAGGGTAGACTGTCGTCTATATCTCCAATTCCTTTTATCACTCTTTTTATAGGAAGGTTGTATTTTGTTGCAAATTCATAATCTCTTTCATCATGGGCAGGAACAGCCATGACACATCCTGTTCCATATGTTGCAAGGACGTAATCTGCTATCCAAATAGGAAGTTTTTCTCCCGTCAGAGGGTGTATAGCATAGGCCCCTGTAAATACCCCTGTCTTTTCTTTTTCAGTAGACAACCTTTCAATTTCACTTTGTTTTCTCGCGTATTCTTTATACTCTTCAACAGCTTGTTTATATTCTTCTGTAGTAATTAAATCTACAATTTCGTGTTCTGGCGCGATGACTACATACGTCGCTCCGTACAACGTGTCAGCTCTTGTAGTAAATACCTTAAATGTCAGGTCTTTTCCGTCTACTTTAAATTCTATCTCTGCTCCATCCGATTTTCCAATCCAATTTCTTTGCATTATTTTTGTTTTCTCAGGCCAATCAAGTTCATCCAGTTTTTCAAGGAGTTCTTCTGCATAAGCAGTTATCTTAAAAAACCACTGAGTCAAATCTTTCTTTGTAACTTCAGTGCCGCACCTTTCACATTTTCCGTCTATAACTTGCTCGTTTGCAAGAACAGTTTGACAGCTTGGGCACCAATTCACTGGAGCTTTCTTTCTATAGGCAAGGCCTGCCTCAAAAAGCTTAAGGAAAATCCACTGTGTCCATTTGTAGTACTCCGGCAAGCAAGTTATTACTTCATAGTCCCAATCAAAAGTTGCCCCCATTTCCCGTAGCTGCTTTTCCATCGTTCTTATGTTTTCCATGGTGGAATCATAAGGATGTATTCCCGTTTTTATCGCGTAATTTTCTGCAGGAAGTCCAAATGCATCAAATCCCATTGGGTGGAAAACCTCATAGCCTTGCATTTTTTTCATCCGTGCCCAGGAATCAGTAGGTCCGTAATTGTACCAATGTCCTACGTGAAGCTTTGCACCCGAAGGATAAGAAAACATCTCAAGGCAATAAAGCTTTTTATCTACATTTTCAGGATTAAACTTGTAAAGTTTTGTCTCTTCCCATCTTTTTTGCCATTTTCTATCAACATCCACTGAGTAAGCCATAAACCTCCACTCCTATCTATGATTTTTTAGCAAACTCGATTTTATTAAAAAAAGTCTTTCATCCGTAAGAGACGAAAGACTTACACTTCCGTGGTACCACTCTTTTTGGCATAATGCCCACTTAAACCTGTAACGGCAGTAACCGTGCATACCTACTACACTTCAGTATGCCTGCTCCATGGCGAGTTTCGGCATCTTAGGCTACCGTTTTGCACCCACCAACGGCTCTCTTAAAGCTTACAATGCCTACTACTCCACTTCATCGCATTTACAAATAGATTTGTACATTATTTTATTACAAAAGAAAAATAAATGCAATATCTTTTGAAAATCTTTATAATTAAAGTAATTAAAACTGTTACTTTGCGCCTTATAATTCGTCTATGATTGTGGAAATTAAAAACAGCCAAGTTCCAAAAAGTTACTTATAAAATTTTGATGCGTCTATATAAGTGAAAGGAGGCCCATGGGTGAAAGATGGTTTTTTAAGCTTTTATGAAACTTTTTTTGACGATGTGTACCGGTACGTGTATTTTAAAGTAGGTAATAGCTGGGATGCCGATGACATCGTAAGTGAAATTTTTAAAAAAGCCTATGAAAATTATAGTACAATAAGAACCAATCCAAAGTCTTGGCTTTTCTCGATTGCAAGAAATACTGTCACAGACTTTTATAGAAAGAAGAAAGAAATTGTAACAAATGATGAACTTGAAAAATACTATTATCCGGATATTTGGGAGGACAAATTTAACAAAGAAGTAGAACTTAATTGCTTAAAAAAATCAATTTACAGCCTTCCAAAAAATGAAATTGAAATAATAAACTTAAAGTATTTTTCGGGAATGACCCATAAAGAAATATCACAGTTAATTGAAAAAACTGAAGATGCAGTAAAAATGAAAGCCCATAGGATTATTCAAAAATTAAAAAATCTTGTTATTAAATGTTTGGAGGGATGAATAATGAAAGAGAAAGATATAGAAAAAAATCTAGAAAAACTAAAAGAACACATCCCTGTAAATTATCAATTAAAAGAAAAATTAAAAAAAGAGTTTAAGAAAAATACTAAAAAAAGTTACAAGTTTATAGCCATTGCCGCTTCTTTACTTTTAATCGTAGGATTTGCCCTTGCAAGCTTTTTATCCCACAACAATTACAGTCCAAATTATATAACAAGCCCCAGTCCTTTCATCTCAAAAGCAAACGCTGCAGATTTAAAAATTGCCAATCAAATCTCCTTTTTTGACATTGGCAAGGGTAACACGGGAAGAATTGCTGAATACAATGGCACCCTTTATATAGCCATCCCCGAAAAAGGGCTTTTTGAATATAATAAAAACGGCTTTAGACAGATAGTGGGTGAAAAAAGCAAAAACGTGCCCATTGGAGTAGGAGACGTAGCTGTATCTCCAGATGGAAAAAAACTTTTATATTCTTTAAACTACCAATACTATATAAAAGACCTTTCAACAGATAAAACAGAAAAAATTCGTGTAACAGGCAATGGTTTAGACATTTTCTATGAAAGCCCTTCTTTTTCTCCTGATGGAAATAAGATAATTTTTACTAAAAATGTATACACTCCAAGAGAAGGAGGTCATGGTTTTGAAAAAAAAGCAACTTTATGGGAGTATGACCTCAAAACTTCACAGCTTACAGAAATAGCCGAAGGCTCTTATGGAAGCTATGTAAAAAATCAAAATGCCATTGTTTTTGAAAAAGACAATAAGATCATTTACAAAGACCTAAAGACAGGAGAAGAAAAAACAGTAGATGAAGGCAGATTTCCTTCTGTATCTCCTGATGGAAACTATATAGCATATGTAAAATCAGAGATAAAAAACTCTACCATTGACGGAGTAGAGGTAAAAGAGGATATAAGCAATGTGTGGGTCACTGATGCCGTAGGCTTTGCCACTAAAAAACAGGTTACAGAGAACTTTTCAAAGCCAAATTTGAAAAGTCTTGTAGAAAGTGTGAAAGAAAAAAATAAAAATTCGCCAATAAAATCCGACTTAGTTACAGGAGGAGAGTATGATTATTATCTGCCTTCCTGGAGCAATGATTCTAACAGTATATATGTTTTGAAAAATTTAAATGAAGATGTAAGAGGAAATATGATGACTCTTATGAAAATAGACCTTTCAAAAGAAAAATTATCAGCTGACTACACTGTAAGAAGATTTTTACAGGCTTTAATAGCAAGGGATGACGATTTTGCAAAAATGCTTATGAAAAATCCTCCTTCTTTCCTGACAATATCAAATCCTCACCCTGTAGGATATAATATATTAGGGACTGGCAAAGAAGGTGAAAAGACATATGTGGATGCAGAGCTATACATGGGATATTGGGGAGATACCTATTATTCCATAGAAAAACAAAGATATTACCTTACACCCAGTGAAAATGGTTATATAATTGACAGCATAAAAGGCTTGGAAACATTAGAGTTTTATGATAAAAATAATACCTTTTATGAACGCATTAATGGAGAAAAAGGAAAGTCTCTTTTTAGAGAAACTGACATTCCAAAAGAATACCTTCCTGAAGGAAATTTTAGATTTACAGCTTCTGCTTTTGACGCCAAGACAAACACGCTATACTTTACAGTTTTGGGACTGGATAACCGCCAGTCAAAACTTTTAAGCTATAACTTAGACACAAAAACTTTTAAACTTGTTAACAGCATTGACAATGGAGCTTTTGCTGAACTTAAGCTTGATGGAAACGGGAACTTTTTGGCAGCGAACTTTTTCTCCGATGATGGAAAGCAAAAAGTGTACCTGTACAATCTAAAAACAGGAGAAAAAACTGATTTAGAAACATTATTTAAAGATACAAAAATTGATGAAATAGAGGCAAACTTCTGGAATCAAGATAAGCTAATGTTCAAAATCTCCACTTATGGAATATCATTAATGTATGAATACAACCCAGTTAAATCACAAATATCTATTCCATAAAAAGGCAGGGTAATCCTGCCTTTTCTTTCCCATCTCGCCACTTAATTCCCTACCTCTTTTAACTGATGATTACTTGTAAAAAATTCTCTATATGTTAAGAAAGTTACACTAAAACAGGATATAGCAACAGTTGATGCCAGCATAAAAGCAACCATTATCTGGTATTTAACTGCATCAATAGGGTCTACTCCACCCAATATTAGCCCTGTCATCATTCCTGGAAGTTGAACGATGCCTAGAGTTTTCATGCTGTAAACTGTTGGAATCATCCCTGTCTTTATCGCTGTCTTTATCACTTTTTGAGCTGCTTGCCTTGAAGTTGCACCAAGTGACAAATACGCCTCTATTTCCTCTGACTTATTTTTTATTTCGTCTTTTAGCCTTGAAACAGCAAGTCCTGAGGCTACCATTGAATTTCCTACTATCATTCCTGATACAGGTATAACTTCCTGGGGTCTAAAATGTATATTTCCAAACAAAATGAGCAGAGAAATTGTAATCGCGGCACTTAAGGCAATTGAAAAAGTGATAAAATAAAAAACATTTGGTATTCCCTTCCCTCTCTTTGAAGCATTATTTCCAGCAACTACTATCATTAAAGTCACCATAGCCAAGGTAAATAAAGCACTGTTTGCAGCAAATATATAGTGTAAAATGTATCCCACTATTGTAAGCTGCACAACCGCTCTTATAGTACCTATGACTATTTCCTTTTCAATCCCCAGCTTTTGGTAATAAGAAACAAAAATTGATATTAGCACAAGACTTGACGCCAATGTCAAAGACAATACACTCATTTAACTTCCTCCTTTAACTTGCCTTGTATAAACAATTTTGTAATTTCATTTTGGGGATTTGTAAAAAAATCATAAGTTTTAGCATATTCTATTAATTGCCCTTTGTTAAGCAGTACTGTATAATCTCCAATGCGCTTAGCCTGTTCCATGTTGTGAGTTATCCAAATAATCGTCAAATTCATTTTTTCTTTTAGGTTAAATATTAATTTCTCTACTATTTCTGTAGAAGTAGGGTCAAGGGCTGAAGTAGGTTCATCAAGTAAAAGAGTTTCAGGATTATTTGCAAGAGTTCTAGCTATAGAAACTCTTTGCTGTTCCCCTCCTGATAAACTTTTCACATCCCTTGTAGCATACTCACTATTCAATCCTGCAATGCTCAAATAATATTCCACATTGATATTTTTTTCGCCTTTAAGCATTGGACCATACTCAATATTCTCTTTTACTGTTCCTTCAAAAAGATGAGGCTGCTGAAAAACCATTCCAATTCTCCTTCTTAAATCTATCACATCTATTGTTTTAACATCCACGCCGTCTATTAAAATACTGCCATGGGTTGGATCTATCAATCGGTTTATCAGTTTAATCAAAGTCGATTTTCCAGCTCCAGAAGGGCCAACAATAGTATGTATTGCTCCACCTTCAAACTTTACAGAAATGTTTTTTAATATCTCTTTTCCAAAACTACTGTAACTTACCTCTTTAAATTCTATTTCATTCACATAAATCACCTCTATTGTAACAACTGTTACATTTATATTTAAATTGTATCCTTTCTTTGTGCGAAAGTCAACAAAACTAAAAATTTCTTTCCAGCTTTGATATTTATTTGACATTCTTTTGCTAAAGTAATAAAATATAATTGACAATAAGAGGAAAGGAGGCGATTCTATGGATACAAAATTCATCACAAGAACTGCTATTTTACTCGCCATCACTCTAATATTTCAGTTTTTAAAAATGCCCCAACTTATAACAGGTTCTATCGTTAATGCAATGCTTTTAATCGCAGCTGGAACTGTTGGAATGTGGTCAGGAGTGACAATAGGACTTTTAACACCGGTAATTGCATTTTTAGTAGGCATAATGGGATTTCCTTTAATGATTCCTTTTATAATGATAGGTAACGGATTATACGTGATACTTTTTTCTACACAAAAAAACAAAGTAATAGGAATGATAGTGGGTGCTGTAGTTAAGTTTATATGGCTTGCTTTATCAGTAAAATATATAATGCAGCTTTTTAATGTAAAAGTTCCCCTAAAAATTGTACAGGCTTTTACAACACCTCAGCTTATAACAGCTATAATAGGAGGTATACTGGGAATTATAGTAATTGCATTGCTCGAAAACTACTTCAAAAATGTGAAAGAGCAATAATAAAAACAAAGGGAGACGGTTTTCTTCTCTCCTTGTTTTTAAACTTAGCTAAAGACTTTTTTATATTACTAACCCCTTCTATTTATCAGCCCAACATTCTCACAACATTCATATTCCATCTGCAAAGTAACATGATGTATGCCAAAAGTTTCATCGAGAATAGTTTCAATCTGATCCATTAATAATTTTGCTTGACTTAATTTAATGTCATCTCTTGTGTTGACATGGCACTCAAAATGTATATCTTTATCATTAGTTTGCCACACGTGTACATGGTGTATATTTTTTACGTCTGGAAGTTTCTCAATTTCCTTTTTTATGATGTCAAGATTTATATTCTCGGGTGTTTTTTGCATCAATATTCCTATCGTTTCATCTATTATTTCAAAGCTTTCTTTTATTATATAAGCTCCTATTAAAACTGTTAGCAGCGGATCAATCCAGTAAATATTGTATGCATAGATAAATATACCTCCAATAACTACACCAAGCGATGACAAAGCATCAGAAAGCAGATGTATATATGTTGATTTTATATTTAAATTCTTTTGAGCGTTTTCCTTCAGTAAAAACACTGATAACGTATTTGCCGCAAGTCCTATAACAGCAACTACTATCATTAAGGAACCATTAATCGGTTCTGGTTTAAAAAATTTTATATATGCTTCTTTAAAAAGATATAAAGATATAACTACCAAAACCACCGAATTAAATAGCGCTGCAAGTATCTCTGCCCGTTTATAGCCAAATGTCATTTTTTCATTGTTCTCTTTTTTGGATATTTTTATTGCAACGTAACTTACAATTATTGAGATTCCATCATTAAAATTGTGAAGTGCATCTGATATAAGAGATAAACTGCCTGACAATATACCTCCTATTATTTCAACTATTGTTATCACAAAATTTAGTATCATCGCAATAACTAAGTTATTTTTGCTTATCTCACCATGATCATGATGATGGGCCATATCTAAGCCTCCTTATGCTTATATAATAGAATTTGAATACCTTCCACATCTATCACCTGTCATCGCTATTACTTTGCCGTTTGCTTTAATTTGTATTATTTCACATTCGTTAGGACAAGCTTTGCAAATAAAGCTCGTCGTTTCAAACTTCTCCTCTGAAACCTCAAACCCTTTAAACTTAGTAGAATTGCCTGTCCGTTCCATTTCATCTTTTGCCAACATCGCTATTCCTATTGCTCCCATGATGTCATAATACTTTGGCACAATTACTTCGTGTCCCACCTCTTCTTCAAACGCTTTTTTTATCGCAATATTTGCCGCCACACCGCCTTGGAATACAAAAATTGGCTTCAATTTTCTTCCTCTTACAAGATTGTTCATATAATTTCTCACTAAGGCCTTAGAAAGACCTTTTAATATTTCAGCTTTGCTAAAGCCATATTGTTGTTTCGATATCATATCAGATTCGGCAAAGACTGTGCATCTACCTGCAATTCTCACATCTCGCTTTGCAGTCAATGCAATTTCACCAAATTCTTCAATCTTTATACCCAGCCTTTGTGCCTGATGGTCAAGAAATGATCCTGTACCAGCAGCACAAACCGTATTCATAGCAAAGTCAGCTATCGTACCATCATTTATAATAATAAGTTTTGAGTCCTGTCCGCCAATTTCAAAAATAGTACTAGCATCTGGATGAAAGTGTAATGTAGCAGTAGCATGGGCCGTAATCTCATTTTTTATTACATCTGCACCAAGAACGTATCCAAGAAGCTGTCTGCCACTTCCCGTTACGCCAACCCCACCTATTTCTTTAGTTGCCAATTCATTGTGTAATTTGGCTAGTTCATCCTTTACAGTATCAATTGGTTGCCCAACATTTCTTACGTACGAATTGAATAATACCTCATTATTTTCATCAATGGCTACAACCTTTATACTTACTGATCCTACATCAACACCAATATATATTTTCTCCACTTTTGTCTACCTCGCTATCCTTTTTCTGTGTTTTTTTTGTTTTATAACATCTAAAAAAGCTTCTATTCTCGTTAATACATTGGCAATAGCCATTTGTTCATCTACAGAAAGTGACAAAATTGGATAATCATATTCTCTCATTATTTTATCTATCACACTTTGAGAAACAAGTTCTGGTAAACATCCAAAGGGTTTTAAATGAACAACTCCATCAAATCCTCTTTCCATAAAATCAATTATTGCACCCACAGACTGTTTTGCATGCCCACCAATTATTATCTCTATGTATTTCTCACCTTTTTTCAATATTTGATGTTCCTTCTCTTTGTAAGAAGGCAAAGGTATTAGATTAAAGTCAATCCATTCGGAAATGTAATGAGACCTTTCTACTTCTGCACCATAAGCATTTAAAACTTCTTCTATATTACCATTTATTGAAGGCTCCATTACAACATATATTTCTCCTACTATTCCAATCCTTATTTTTTCTTCTTCCGGTACTTCACAAATTTTTATACTATTCAACCTCTCAATTGCCTTTCTTTCAATCTTCTTTACATCTTCAGAGGACTCTATTCTTCTATACTCTTCTGTAATTTCATGCCACGCCTTAGTAAACTCTCCCTTATTACACTCATAAGCTCTCTTGCACTCTACAATTTTCTCTACTTTATCCATCGATTTTGCCATGTCATATACAGTTTTTACAGTTTTAATAACCTGCCGCCATGAATTATTTCCTTTTATCTTTTTTACATTTTCCAAAAAAGTTTTCAAATCTCTTTTCGGCTCATCAAATATTATAAATTCTACATCATAACCCATGTTTTGAAGTATTTTTTTCTGAGCCTCTCCATAGTAACCGGCCCTGCAGGGACCATTCCCACCAGAAGTCACTATAGTATCCGCTCCTAATTCTAAAGCCTCAAGATAAGTCCCTAAAATAACCTTTAAAGGAAAACAAGCAAATTCAGGGCTATATTTTACCCCATAATCTACAGTTTTTTGTGAAGGCTTCGGGGGAGTTATCACTTCATGTCCTAATAATGTAAAAAGTTTTTCATACATATAAGGAGAGCCCATATAAGGGAATGTTATCTTCACTTAAATCACGCCTTCCACCGGTTTTTCAGCTTTATATTTTTTAATCCTTATAAGGTCCGTAAATGCCTCAACTCGTGTAATTACGTGGCTTTCACCAGTTTGTTCGTCAATTCTTAAAGTCATAAAAGGTTTTTTGTGCTTTTCAGAATCTATAGTTAAAAAAGGCTCAAGAATTGAGTCAGGACCGCATCCAAAGGCAGTAACATGAATAATGCCGTCAATGTCATCTCTTTCCATAAACTCATAAGCCGTACCTAAGAGCATATTGCTAAACTCCCAAAACATATTTTTTTTAAATTTTTTCAATTGACGTTGTATTATCTTTTCTTCCATCATATCAAAGGTCACAACTTTTATATTGAGCTTGCGAAAAACATTAAGCAAGTCCATATTGACAAATCTATCATAAACATTATATACATAACCAATTAGACCTATTGTAATATCGCCATCATATTTTTTTGGTTCATCACTTGTCAAAAGCTCATTTATATCATATCCTTGCCTATTCAAAGTTCTAAACTCAAGCCATTTATCTCGTGCTTTCTTTAAAGCATTTTTTAAATCTTTTCTACTCACACCCAATTTATCGATAAAAACTGTGTAATTGTGAAACTCTGATATGTCAGTACTCTTTGACACTATGTTATGAGTCAAAATTTTATTCTCAATGCCATCAAAAAGACCCTTTATCATGTCAGGCAACCCCATAAATTTAGGGCACATAAATATACCTTTCTTTAAGCTTACAAACCTAGGAATATATATGTAATCAACACTCTTATCCAGCAAATTTAAAACATGTCCTGTATATACCTTCATAGGTACACATATTTCCGCAACTGCTTCTTTTACCCCCATGTCTAAAATACTTTTTGAAGTATCGTCAGAGGTGACCACTTCAAAACCAAGGCTTTCGAAAAGAGTTTTCCAGAATGGATAATAAAAATAATACATTAAAGCTTTTGGAATACCTATTTTCATTATTTGCTCTCCTCTCCTCCAAGTACATCATATATTATATTTTACACTACTTCAATCACTTTTTTCTATTGCTTTTACAAAAATTTCTATGCTTTTTTTAACAAATTCTCTATCGCTAAAGCCAATTAGCTTGTTACCATAGGAGGCATTCATTAAAACAAAACCAAAATTCAATGATATAAAAGCAAAGGCCAAAAGTTCAAAATCATCAGTATTTAATAATCCCTTCTCATACATTTTTCCAAAATACTTTATCAAAACTTCTTTAAAGCCTTTTGGAATCCTGATCATATATTCTTTTACCTCTTCGAAAATTTCTGGACTTCTCAAACCTATCATGATTTTCGCTTTTTCTTCTGTAAAATTTTTATGATATTCATGAGCCAACATGAGTAGGTCTTCTTTTAAATTACCAGTACAATTGTCTAATATTCTTTCATCTACAGGCTTTAATAATTCCAGCTCTTTTAATGCATAAAGCACTATATCTTTTTTACTTCCAAAACATCTGAAAATTGTAACTTCATTTACACCAGCTTCTTCTGCAATATTCCTTGTAGTTGTAGACTTATATCCTTTTTCAGAAATTAGTTTTAAAGTAGACATAACTATCTTTTCCTTCACCGAATCGCCCATTAAAACACCTCACAATATGTATGCAAGTAATTGCTTGCATACATATTATAACATATTTAAGCAAAAAACAAAATATACCTTGCTATTTAATTCCTAATATTTCTCCAAGTTCTAATATACGCTTTCCCAATCTTTTCGTCGCCTCTATTGCTTCCGTATCATTTAAAATTTCTCTTTCTCTATAAGCAATGCCACAAACGCCTCTATTAGCAGGAATCATATCATGCTTAAGGAAAAACGCATTTATAGCCGTTATAGCACTTTCTTCCCCATATTTTCTACCCACTACAATAGCACCGCCAATTTTGTTTCTTAACTGTCCTTTTATGCACCACGTTCTATCTATAAAAGCCTTAAGTTGAGCAGAAATGTTGTTAAAAAAAACTGGGCTTCCCATTACAATTGCATCACTTTTTAAAAGCATTGGTATAAGTTTTTCTGTCATATCATCTTCTATAGGGCACTCCCCATCCTTTTGGCAGGCCCAACAAGCCATACATGGCTTTATATTATACTCTACAAGTTTTATAAATTCTCCTCCCGTAATTGACATGGTCAATTTTAAAAGAATGTCAGTGTTGCTCTTTTTCCGTGGACTTCCGGAAATATATAAAATATTCATCTCCTCACCCTTTTCGTGTCTTTTAACATTTTATACCAATTTTCCAACTTGTTTGACAGCATTCTTTTATAGAAATAATATTTACTGGAAAAACATTAAAAGCTACTTAACGCTTTTTCTGCTGCTTCTGCTATTATTTCGCTTAATGTTGGATGTGTGTGTATGGTTGCCGTAATATCTTCAACTTTTCCGTTCATTCTGATAACTTGCGTTGCTTCTGCAATCAACTCTCCTGCCCCTTTGCCAACTATCTGCATTCCATATAATTTATGTGTCTTGGGATCGGCAATTATTTGAACAAATCCTTTTTTATCTCCTACAATAAGAGCTCTAGCATCTTCAGCATAAGAATATCGCACAACTTTATAACCAAGTTCATGAGCCTTTGTTGTATCAATACCAACACTTGCAGCTTCTGGTTCAGAAAATATCGCATGTGGAATTGCATTATATGTCATGGGCACTTTTTCTCCCAGTATCGCTTTTGCCGCAATAATAGACTCTCTCGTTGCTGCATGTGCAAGCATTATTCTGCCATTTACATCCCCTGTAGCATATACGTTTATATTTTCCGTTTGCATGTATTCATTTACCGGAATCTCTCCATGATTTCCCAACTTAATATTTAGCACATCGAGATTTAATTCTTTTGTACGTGGTCTTCTTCCAACAGCAACAAGAACTTTTTCAGCCTGAACAGTTTTATCTTCACCATTTTGTTTATAATTTACTTTCAGCAGTTCTCCTTCTTTTTCAATAACAGAAACTTTCGCATCTGTATACATATCTACATTAACATTTTTCAATCCTTCTGTAACCGCCTCGCTTATTGAAACATCCTCAGTTGCAAGAATCCTTGGTAATGCTTCAATAATGATTACCTTTGTATCTACTCTTGCAAACATAGAAGCTATCTCAACCCCTATATATCCTCCCCCTATAATAGCAATTGAATCAGGCTTAGCTTCCAGTTTAAATATATCTTCGCTAAAAATAACACCAGGCAAATTAATTCCTGAAATAGGAGGTTTAACTGTCTCAGAGCCAGTTGCTATAATAAGTTTGTCAAATAATAATTTTACTTTTTCGTCTCTCGTATCAACTTCTACAGAATTTTTATCCGTAATCTGTGCCACCCCATAGTAGATATCAAGTTTATTCATTTTAGCAATTTTTTCTGCTCTTTCGACTCTCGCTTTCAATATCGCTTCTTTCCTCTCTTTCAGAGCACCAAAATCCACACTGATATTATCATAAGATAATGTTATTCCAAACTTGCTTGAATTTTTTATTTCTGAATATCTTGTGGCAGTTTCAATATAAATTTTTGAAGGAATACATCCTTCAAACAAACATGTTCCACCAAGGCCTACTCCTTTTTCTACAAGTGCTACCTTTAGTCCTTTTTTAGCTAACATATTCGCTCCTGGTGTACCACCAGGGCCACCACCTATCACTACCACATCATACTTTAACTCTCTCATAATTTATCCTTCCTTTCTTTTGTATGTTTTTTATATGTTTTAATATTATGCAAGTTTATATCTTAATTTAGCATATCCATGTTCTAAGTAGTAATTGATTATTCTTCTGAGATTCTTTTATTTACGGGTTCATAATACTTCTTTATCCAAGGCCCTAATTTAAGATATAAAATCAGTAAAATAATCTGAAAGATAGGCATAGTAGCTGCTGGTATAGCAACCATAGGAGAAAAAGCAGCAGTAGCTAGTGCAACAGCAGTCCCATTATTTTTTCCTGTGCTAGCAAATACAATTGCCATATGTTCTTTATACGAAAAGTGCAATACTTTATTAAGCCACGTAACAAATATCAGTGTAACTGCAATAAAGATAGCATTTGGAACAAGCAAAAACAATATTAATCCTATTTTATCAACAACCATACCAGCTTTACTAAAGAATATCAAGAAAATTAAAATGTACATTGAAATTATAGATATAGATGGAAAAATTGGTTGTATATTTTTAAATTTCTCTTCTCCAAAAGCTTTCACTAACAAAGTCCTTGTTAAATAACCTAACACCATTGGCAAAATAAGAACTTCTAATATAGACATAAGTAGTTGACCTGTCGGTACAGGAACATTCGTATGAGAAGCAAAAATCCTCATCCAAAATGGAACTGCAAAAATTGCCGCAATAAAACTTAAAGCCACAATCATAGTGCTTAATTCAACATCTCCTTCAGCAAGGCCTGTATAAGTAATGCTCATACTTGAGCAAGGAACCACCATAACTAATAAAAATCCAATTGACAAAGTAGGATCTTTAATCATATATGTCGCAATAAAATATCCAAAAATCGGCGCCCACACAAAATTATATATCAAGCTTAATAGCAATGCCTTCCAATTTTTTATTGACTTTAAAAGCAATTCAAGTTTAACATTTACCATCATCGGATAGATAATAAAGAAAACTGCAACAGTATTTAAAAGAGTTAAAAACTGCTGATTTGCTTTTACCCATAAAGTAGCGTTATGCCCATAGCCTATCCATACACCAGCAATAATTAATATCAAGGTATAAACAAGCATCCAATTATTGAGATGGTTTTGCAATTTTTTAAGATTATTCATTTTTTATACTCCTTTCTGGCTTAAAAAGAACTTTTGAATATTCGATTTATCAAATATTTAAGTTAAAATATTTTGGCCTACTGGCCAAAATATCCAACTATTTTTTATTACTTTCTGGTGGAACCAATAGTGTACCATTAAGCGTTCCAATCAAAGACTTTATAAAAGTGCTTATCCACAATATAGCGAGTAAAATTGCTAATAATACTGTATACCAGTATATAAGCTGTATTTTTGTATACATGAATACATTAAAAGCTGACAAAGTATATGCTGACAGTGGAAATATAAATGCCCACCACGAAAGTGAAAAAGGTATTCCACCTTCCATAAGATATTTAATTGTTATTATAACAGTAAGCACAAATGCCCAAAGTCCAAAACCCCATAAAATTAGTGAAAGCATCTTTAAAGAATCTGCCACCAAAATTAACCCTATTTCCTTCGAAGCGTCAGCAATACCCATCAAACTTACAGTTCCTACACCAATAGGACCAAGTATAATCCAGAAAGTTGGCGTTGCCATAGCATGCGGCATTGCATGATTTATAAATCTATTCAAAATAATACTACTAAGTATAACAAAGAGCATTAATCCAATTCCATAAAAAACTATATCTGTAATATTTATTAATTTTGCCAATTCCATATTTTTAGCAGCATAAACCTTAACTAAAAGATTCCCTAATAAAGGCACTACAATACTTGCAACAGGAGTTATATACCATGAGTAATTTGTAAGCTCAGGACCTATACCCTCTGTTATCATCATATTGTATGTTACAAAAACTCCAAAAATTAAGGCAAGAGCTACACCATATATCCACAAAATTGTGCTCAATGTTACAATAAATGCCATACTAAAATATTCCTTGCCTATCATAAAAAAGTTTGTTCCAAGAATTAAACCTCCCACCGGCATAGTAACAAAAAAGTTAGACATAACAGGATGCTTTAAATCCTCTATTAATTTATCAAAATGTAAAAACCATCTTCCTACCCACGGAATTATAAATATTAAAAACAAAAATATATTTAAAAAGAAAAGTGCTATAGCTACTGGTTTTAAAAAAGGCATTTCTGCACTTAACAAATAGAGAACATTAGCAAATCCACCAGTACCCATAACGGATGCATACCATGCTGGTGAAAAGTGCCTTATAATGCAGTTAAAGCATATTCTGTGTTCCATTGACCGTACCTCCATTAATATATTCGAATTAACGAATATATTATATCAGCATAATTAACATATGTCAATAAATCGTGTAAAGATACTCGAATCACATAATTAATCTGCCTTAATATTCTCTACAACATTCTTATTATATCTCAGGATAAAAAAATAATTCAAAATAGACTTGATAATTTAACTTGAATTCGGCAAGTAGCAAGCAAATTAAAAATTCAATTTCCATGAATGTAAAAAACGGTGTTTTGTTATAAGTTTTGCACTTTGATAACTGAATATTTACATTGAAAAAATAAAAGCTATATC
>Ga0207430_10145_pt1 | contig 29759 bp, 37 predicted proteins | sample YelNatsi3bottle8_FD_187544 | JGI IMG/M metagenome (GOLD analysis project Ga0207430, IMG submission 187544) | Hot spring thermophilic microbial communities from Obsidian Pool, Yellowstone National Park, USA - site 3 bottle 8 (SPAdes) (version 2) | ecosystem: Environmental > Aquatic > Thermal...
ACCAAACCTCGCAAGTCTATCAGGATATTCTATTACAACTTTTTCAACTTCTCCTCTTTTTATCTTGTTCAAAAGCTTTAATAAACCTCTCCTGTTTTCATTTACCCCACTTGCTATCTCATGTATGACTTCATACTGCCATCCTTGGGAATTAGCGTATTCTTCAAGCCTTCTAATTTGATTCTTAAGATATTCTTCTTGTTTCTTTGTGGACACTCTTGCATACAAAATTACTTTAGGTTTCGGTTTTTCTTCCAGCATGCCTAATAACTTCTCTATATCTTCTTTTTTGTACCTTCTTCTTCCTTTTGGTGTTCCAACTGGGGTTATTAATCCTTCCTTTTCCCAGTTTATTAATGTAATTCTGCTTATATCATATAGCTATTTAACCTTTTTTATAGTTAATAACATTCATCATCACCCAATTAAAATTATATCATTTTTTACTACTAATTCCAACTGTTTTGACCTCCTTATGGTGAAAGGATGGGGGAATTAAAGGAAGTAGAAAAACTTTATAAAGAAATGGGAAAAGTTTTCAAAAAACTTGATACGTGGTCTTTTTATATACTGACTTCCCATGAAAGATTTGAGAAACTCTTTGGAAGAGAGGCTTCTAAAAAAAGAAAGCTTTACAATGGCATGTTAAAAGCTTACTATTATCAGTATTATGGACCAAAACCAGAAAACTAATTTTTATTGAGTTTTTTCTATGTGAGGGTTATAATAAAATATAAGATTATCGATAAAAATTGGTGGTGGAGTTATGGATAATGCAGTGAGGAAGAAAGCAAAAGAATATATAGATAGATTACCAGAAGACAAAGTAAAGGAAATTATTGATTTTATAGAATATTTAAATGAAAAAAACAAAAAAGAAATGGAAAAAGAAGACAAAGAATGGTTAAATGCGGAATTAACAGAACTTCCGGAGTATGACTGGGGAACTGAAGGTCCACCACAGGGTCGTCCCGTCAAATATATAGAAGGAGTAGGGCTAATTATTGAAGGAGGAAGACCTGATGATGAAAAATGATATAAAACCGGGAGACGTCCTCCTTCTTTCTTTTCCTACTCATATTCCAAAAGGGCATGAACAGGAAGGCAAAAGGCCGGTTGTTGTAGTAGCAGTACCAAAAGGACCTATGAGGTATCCGCTTATAATAGTAGTTCCATTAACGACACGAGATGGAGAATGGGCAAATCAAAATCTTAATTTGTACTATAGGATACCGGCAGGAAATGGTGGATTGCCAAAAGATTCAATTGCATTATTAGACCAAATACGTGCTGTAGATGTTGAGCGCATTGAATCGCTCATTGGTTCTCTTAGAGGAGATATCCTTGACTCTATTATAAGAAACTTGATACATATTTTTCAAGGCAAATAGGTAGCCATGAATAAGGGAATTGACTTAAATGATAAGTAGATGTAATATATAAGTGTACAAGTGAATACAAAAAATCTTATGGTCTTGAGAAGTTAAAAGGGAAAGCGGTGAAAATCCGCTGCAGCCCCCGCTACTGTGAGCGAGGATGAAGCCCTAATAAAGCCACTGCTTGGCACTCAAGAGATGTGCCGGGTGGGAAGGCAGGGTGGAAGATGAATCGCGAGCCAGGAGACCTGCCATAAGATTTCGGAAGTTCGCCTTCGGAGGGAAGGTGGAATGGAATTTTTATGCTTAATTTTGGCAAAAAAGGTCTACCTCCGTGGGGTAGGTCTTTTTTTGATACTTGAAAAATTTAAATTAGGAGGGTACTTATGAGAAGATTTAAAGGTTTACTTGCTTTATTGGTAGTCTTTGCTTTAATGTTTTCACTGGCTGCTTGTTCAACAAACAATGCTACAAAGCCACAAGATACATCTCAAACAGCAACTGAAACTGTAAAAACACAGTTTCCTTTAAAAGTTACAGACTTTTTAGGAAGAGAAGTAACTATAGAGAAAGAACCCCAAAGGATAGTTTCTCTTGCACCTTCTACAACAGAGCTTATATATGCTTTAGGAGCAGGAAATAAAGTAGTGGGTGTTACAGACTTTGACAATTATCCACCTGAGGTCAAGAATGTACCCAAAGTGGGTGGTTTTAAAGGGCCAAATGTAGAAGCGATTACTGCTCAAAAGCCCGATATAATTTTTGCTTCCACTCTTTCAGGCAAAGAGCAGATGGAATCTTTAGAAAAGATGGGTATCCCTGTTGTAATGTTGGAGGCAAAAAATATTGACCAGATATACCAGTCTATAAAAATAATAGGCCAAATAACAGGTACTGAGAAAAAAGGTGAAGAAATAATCAAAGAAATGCAGGACAAAATAAAAGAAATAAACGACAAAGTCAAAAACCTTCCGAAAGTCAGCGTATTTTATCTTGTCTCTCTTGACGGAAACTGGACATCTGGAAAAGGGACTTTTATTGATGAGCTCATAAACCTTGCAGGTGGCAAAAATGTTGCAGAGGATGTAAATGGTTGGGCGCAATACAGTGTAGAAGAATTAGTTAAGAAAAATCCAGATGTTATAATAACTTCTCCTCATGCAGGGGATGTGAAAGACATTAAAAACATGGCAGGATATAAAGATACTAATGCTGTTAAAAATGACAAAGTATTTGTGATAAGCAATGACGACATAATATCAAGAGCTTCTAATAGAATTGTTTTAGGACTTGAAGAAATCGCAAAATTCTTACATCCGGAGGCATTTAAGTAAAGTGGGAGTAAAAAAAGGGATATATTTTGGTACAGCCTTTTCACTGCTTGTCTTTACCATGATTTTATCAATTTCTGCAGGGGCGGTAAAAATACCCCTGCAGGAGATTTTAAATGTTTTTTTGGGCGGTGGCAGTGAAACCTCTAGGACAATAATCCTTAATTTAAGATTTCCAAGAGCTATTGAATCTGCGATTGTAGGTATGGGACTTTCTGTTGTTGGGACATTTTTTCAAGGACTTTTGAGAAATCCAATGGCAGACCCTTATGTATTGGGTGTATCATCAGGAGCGGCTTTTGGAGCTACTATTGCGATAATATTAGGACTTGGAATATTTGGACTTAGCTTTATGGCCTTTATTACTTCTTTAATGACTGTATTTTTCGTATACACTATTTCTAAAACTGGGACAAGAGTATCTATGACTACAATGTTATTGGCAGGTATAGCTATAAGTGCTTTTATGTCTGCAATTATCTCTCTCATGATGCTTTTAAACCATGATGAGTTTTCGCAAATTGTGTTTTGGACTATGGGAGGATTTAGCCTCATAAATTGGAATCATGTGGCTTATTCTACTCCTGTTATATTGATTGGTTCTTTTGTTATGTATGTATTTTCAAGGGATGTAAATGCGATATTGACAGGAGAAGAAGTTGCCGAACATTTAGGTGTCAACACAGAACTAGTCAAGAAAATAATTCTTATTACAGGGTCTTTGGTGACTGCAACTGCTGTGTCAGTTGGTGGAATTATAGGTTTTGTGGGACTTATTGTGCCTCATATATCAAGGCTTATTGTAGGACCTGACAATAGAATTCTTGTACCTTTTAGTGCTATATCAGGAGCGATATTTTTAACTTTTGCAGACTTATTAGCACGAATTATTTTAAAGCCAATGGAAATTCCAATTGGGATAATTACAGCAGCATTTGGAGGACCATTCTTTTTATATCTGTTAATAAAGAGCAAACAAAAAAGTGAAGGAATGTGATGATATGGCCATTTTACAGGTAGATAAATTACATTTTTCTTATGGAGAAAGGGAAGTTTTAAGAGGGATAGATTTCACCATAAATAAAAATATGGTGATAGGGATAATTGGTGCAAATGGAAGTGGCAAGACTACTCTTTTAAAAAATATATCAGGGTATTTGACGTCAACTTATGGTAATGTCTTTGTGTTAGGGAAAAATATCAAAGACTTTACTATAAAAGAAAAGGCAAAATATATAGGTTATGTGCCTCAAGATATAGTTTACGACTTTGAATTTAGCTGTTATGACGTAGTAATGATGGGAAGAATTCCTTATCTTAAAAGGTTTCAGTCGGAGAAAAAAGAGGACAGAGATATTGTAAGAGAGTGCATGGAAATTACAAATACATGGCAGTTTAAAGACAAAAGCATAAAAGAGTTAAGCGGCGGTGAAAGGCAAAGAGTGTATATAGCGAGGGCATTAGCACAAAAAGCTCGAATTTTACTCATGGATGAGCCAGTTTCTCACCTTGATATAAAATACCAAGTTGAAATACTGTCTCTTGTAAAAGATTTATCCTTAAAAGGGATACTTGTAATTATTGTGCTTCACGATATTAACCTCGCTTCACAGTTTTGTGATGAGATTTTCATAATGAAAGAAGGCAAAATAATAGCATCTGGGTCTCCCGGAAATGTTTTAACATTGAACAACATAAAATCAGCCTTTTCAATAGATGTGGAAGTGTTTGAAAATCCCATCACCCATACTCCTTACGTCATTCCATCGCTAAATGGAAAGGAGCAACTCAAAGTTGTGTAAAGCTGTAATGATTGCAGGCACCCATTCAGGGGCCGGTAAAACTACTGTAAGCCTTGGGCTTATGGGAGTGCTGTCAAAAAGGTATAAAGTTCAGCCTTTTAAAGTAGGTCCAGATTATATAGATGTTGCTTATCACAGATATGTCACAGGAAATTTTTCCTGCAATCTCGACTTGTACATGTTGGGGGAACAAAACCTTAAATCGCTTTTTTACAAAAATGCCTGCAATGCTGACATTTCTATAATTGAAGGTGTTATGGGAATGTACGATGGGATTGATACTACAAAAAAGGGGAGCAGTGCTGACATTGCGAAAATTTTAGATATTCCTGTGATTTTAGTTGTAGATGCTTCTTCTATGGCGACAAGTGTATCAGCTTTAATAATGGGTTATATGCACTATGACAGGGAAGTAAAAATTAAAGGGGTGATATTAAATAAAGTTGGAAGTGAAAAACACTATGCCCTTTTGAAAGAATGCATAACAAGAGATTTAGGTATTGAGGTTTTTGGCTATCTTCCAAAGGATCCAAAATTAGATTTGCCAGAAAGACACTTAGGCCTTGTACCGATATATGAGATGCCAGAAATTAAACACAAGTTTGATACCTTATATGATTATATTGAAAAATACATTGATATAGAAAAAATTCTTAATGTAAGTGTAATTGACTGTTCAAATACATTTAGAAACACGATTGGTGAGGGCCATGATTTAAAAAGGGTAAAAATAGGGTATGCGTTTGATGAGGCTTTTAATTTTTATTACAAAGAGAGTTTGGAATTTTTTGAAGAAATGGGAGCAGAGCTTGTACCCTTTAGTCCTCTTAAAGATTATAAATTACCAGATGAAATATCGGGTTTGTACATAGGGGGAGGATTTCCAGAGGTTTTCGCGGAGAGGCTTAATAAAAACAAAAAAATGTTGAAATCGGTTAAAGATGCAATAGATTCAGGTATGCCTGCATATGCAGAGTGTGGCGGCTTTATGTATCTCACAAAAAGCATAACAGATTTACAAGGAAATACTTTTGAAATGGCAGGAATTTACGATTTTGAAACTGTCATGACAAAAAGGCTTCAGAGATTTGGCTATGTTGAGGCAGAAGTTATTGAAGATAACATCCTTTTTAGAAAAGGGGATAAAATAAAAGGGCATGAGTTTCACCACTCAATAATAAAAGGTTTTTCACAGAAAACCTCATACGTTGTGCATAAACCGGGAAAAGAAAATGCTTGGGAATGTGGATTTGTGCATAAAAATTGCCTGGCGACGTATGTTCACATAAATTTATACACATATAAAGAGGCTGTCAAGAGGTTTGTTGACAAATGTGTTCAATACCGAAACTCAAATGCTTTTCAGGAGGATTAATATGGCACTTAAATTGATGATACAAGGGACCGCATCGTCTGTTGGCAAAAGCTTGTTGGTTGCCGCTTTTTGCAGAATTTTCAAGCAGGATGGTTACAGAGTAGCCCCTTTTAAGTCTCAAAATATGGCTTTGAATTCCTATATAACCGATGAAGGACTAGAAATAGGAAGAGCACAAGCTATGCAGGCGGAAGCGGCAGGAGTTAAGCCTTCTTATCACATGAATCCAATACTTCTAAAGCCCAGTTCTGATAAAAAAAGCCAAGTTGTTTTAAGAGGCAAAGTTTATAAAAACATGTCTGCAGCCGAATACCACCAATTTAAGCCACAGCTTTTAAAGTTTATTAAAGAGGACTTTGATTTTCTTGCAAGTCAAAATGACATTGTTGTAATAGAAGGAGCTGGAAGTCCTGCAGAAATAAATTTAAGGGATAGAGATGTCGTAAACATGGGTATGGCAGAGATGGTAAATGCACCAGTACTTCTTGTAGGAGATATTGATAAAGGCGGTGTATTTGCTTCAATAGCTGGCACTTTGCTCCTTTTAAAAGAAAATGAGAGAAATCGCATTGAAGGTGTACTTATAAACAAGTTTAGAGGAGACATTGAAATATTAAAGCCGGGTTTGGAGATGTTAGAAAACATTGTACACAAAAAGGTTTTAGGTGTTGTCCCTTATATGGATGTGCACATTGATGAAGAGGATGGGGCGACGGAGAGATTTTATCGTAGGAATACAGAAGGAGATATAGAGATTGCAGTTATAAATCTTCCCCACATATCGAATTTTACGGATTTTGAACCTCTTGCTAAAGTTCCCGGAATAAAGCTTCGCTATGTGAATAAAGGGGAAAGGATTGGAGATTGTGATGTTGTTATAATTCCGGGAACAAAAAACACAATTGGAGATTTGCAAGCATTAAAAGAATATAGGATTGATAAGGAAATTTTTGAAATGAGAAAAAAAGGTAAATTTATAGTCGGCATTTGTGGAGGATACCAAATGCTGGGAAAAGTCATTAAAGACCCGGGAAGAATTGAAAGTACAACTTCAGAAATTGAGGGACTGGGACTTTTGGATATAGAGACTGTAATTGAAAATGAAAAGACAACAACCCAAATTAAGGCGGTTATTCGCAATAATTTACCATCAATATTATCACCTCTTAGAAATATTGCTGTAGAGGGATATGAAATACACATGGGGCAAAGTCGAATTTTGGGAGATTGTCAGCCTTTTTCAGTAATAACTCATAGAAATGGAGAAAAAATCGAAGTCTATGACGGTTGTATAAGCGATGATGGAAAAGTGTTTGGAACTTACATACACGGAATTTTTGAAAACAGAGAGTTTGTCAGGGAATTTATAAATATTGTGAGAAAATCAAAAGGACTTTCTCCTATAAAGGAAATTATTGATTACAAAGAATTTAAAGAAAGAGAATATGATAAGCTTGCAGATATTGTGAGAAAAAGTATCGACATGAAAGAAGTCTATGAAATTATGGAGAGGTATAAAGATTAATGGAAGTGGTATTAGCCTACTTATTGGATTTGTTGATAGGAGACCCTGAAGGATATCCTCATCCTGTAAGAATTATAGGGAGAGTGGTATCACATTTAGAGAGTATACTTAGAAAATATGCTAAAAGTGACAGAGATTTAAAAATAGCAGGTTTTATACTGTGTGGACTTACAGTAACTTTGGCATTTGCAGCAACATATGTACTACTTTATATTGCAGGACTTATACATCCATATTTAAAGTATGCTTTAGATGTTTTAATTATATATACCTGCCTTGCTACAAAAGACCTTGGTAAAGCTGCTGGAAGAGTATACGAAGCGTTGATAAAGGGTGATATAGTTGAAGCAAGAAAAAGATTATCTTATATAGTCAGTAGGGATACAGATAGGCTTGATGTTGAGAATATCTCCAGAGGAGCGATAGAAACAGTTGCAGAGAATATATCAGACGGTATAATAGCCCCTATGTTTTACGCGTTTATAGGAGGTGCGCCGCTGGCTATCTTTTATAAGGCAGCAAGCACTCTTGATTCTATGGTAGGCTATAGAAATGAAAAGTACCTCGATTTAGGATTTGCTTCTGCAAAACTTGACGACATATTAAATTTTATCCCTGCTCGCATAACAGGTTTTTTGATTGTTATAGCTGCTTTTCTCTTAGGCTATGATTATAAAAATAGTTGGAGGATTTTTTTAAGAGATAGGTTGAAACATCAAAGTCCAAACAGTGCTCACGGAGAAGCAGCAGTTGCCGGTGCTTTAAATATACAACTGGGAGGTCTTAATTATTATTTTGGAAAGCCTGAAATTAAACCAACTCTTGGGGATGGAAAAGAAAAAATTACCCCCCAACATATAAAAGACAGCATCAAAATAATGTACATGACTTCATTTTTGGGGCTTGTAGTATTTTATATAGGGAGGAGATTGATGTGAAAGAAAAAGCAAATACATTAAAAAATGTAAAGACTCTTACTCTTGTTGCTATGCTTATAGCCTTAAGTGCAGTAGGTGCTCTCATAAAAGTTTTTAACACAGTTGCTTTCGATTCAATGCCAGGATACTTTGCCGCATTATACCTTGGAGGTTGGTATGGAGCCCTTGTGATAAGTTTAGGGCATATGCTTACAGCAATTACTTCTGGATTTCCTTTAGGGCTTACAAATCACATATACATAGCAGTGCAAATGGCATTATATGCCTATTTGTTTAGATTTTTTTATCGAAAATTTAACATCTATATTGCAGTAATTGTTGCTACCATCTTAAATGGAACTGTTGCAACCCTTTTGTTTGTGCCCATATTCGGAGGGGGATTTTTTGCGGCATGGGTACTTCCCCTAACAATTGCGTCATTTGCAAATGTATTTCTTGCAGCGTTAATTTACAAAGCGATACCGAAAAGGAGTAGAGAATAAAAAGTGATTGAAAGATACAGAGATTTAGTGATAATTTATGAAAATGATGCAGCATATGTGATATCTTGTGACAGCCTTGGAGCAATAGGGAATAAAGAGCATGATGTGTTAAAAGTTGATGAAGAGATTGTAGGAAGGACTACTGTAAAAGTGGCTCTTTCGGAAGTACTATGTGTAGGAGCAAAACCCTTAGTCATATCCGATACTTTATCCGTTGAAATGAATCCAACAGGGCAAAAAATTTTAAGAGGCATAAAAAGCGAGCTTGAAGAGAACGGACTTTCAGACGTAGTTTTTACAGGAAGTACTGAAGAAAATTTTCCCACATCTATGACAGGTATAGGAATCACTGTAATAGCAAAAGCAAATATTGGAGACTTAAAAATAAAAAAAGTCAAAACAGGTATGCATGTTTCTATTTTAGGTTATCCACGTGTAGGAAATGAAGTTTTAAGCTCAAACGATGTGCTTACATTGAAAGACTACGTAAAAATTTCCAACTCAAAAGAAATAGTGGAAGCAATACCTGTGGGTTCAAAAGGGATAAAATATGAAATTGGCATATTAGAGAAGATATCAGGATTAAAGGTGGAGGCGAATTTTCCACAACATCTTGATGTATTAAAATCAGGGGGGCCTTCTACCTGCTGCCTTGTAGTCCACAGTGAGGAAGATACAGCCTCTATTAAAGGACTGACAGATAAACCCTTAACATATGTCGGAGTGCTGATTTAGCGTAAATGAAAGAAGGTGTTTCAATGAAGCCTTATGAGCATGGCGGAAATGTTTATGACTATGAAGGAGAAATAATTGATTTTAGTTCAAATATAAATCCTCTTGGGGTTCCGGAATGGATTTTTGATATTATCAAAAAAGTTGATTTAACAAAATATCCGGATATAAAATATCGAAAACTTAAAGAGGCTATTTCACAGCATGTGGGGTATTCACAAGAAAATATAATTGTTGGGAATGGTGCGACAGAGCTCATACATCTTTTTGTGAGAGCATTTAAGGTGAAAAGACCCCTCATTCCGTCTCCTGCTTTTTTGGAATATGAAAGGGTAGTCTACATAAACGGTGGTGAACCGATATATTTCAGGCTGGAAGAAGACTATGGGTTTAAAGTAAATCTCGCAAAGCTTCTTTCACAAATGGAAGAGGCGGATTCTTTAATCATTGGGAATCCTAACAATCCTACAGGACAAGCCATAATTAGAGAGGAAATAGGAATTTTATTAAAAAAAGCGGAGATTTTGAATATACCTGTCATGATAGATGAAGCTTTTATTGAATTTATGAAAGACTATAAAAATTATGAAGCTTTACCTCTTGCAAAAGAGCATGATAAATTGTTTGTTGTAAGAGCTGTTACAAAATTTTTTGGCATGCCAGGGTTGAGATTGGGGTATGGGATTGGAAGTCCTTCTTTGATACAAAAGTTAGAAGAATACAAAGAGCCTTGGACAGTCAATGCTCTTGCAGATGCTGTGGGGAGAGAAATATTTAAAGATGAAGCTTATATAGAAAAAACAAGGGAATATGTAAATAAAGAAATAGAGTATATGCTTTATGCTTTAAGAAAAATTGATTATTTAGTTGCTTTTGATACAAAAGTAAATTTTATATTGTTAAAGTTAAGAACAGGAAGGGTAAATGACCTTAAACAAATACTTTTAAAAAAAGGAATTCTCATAAGAGATGCTTCTAATTTTAGGTATCTTGATAAAAGCTTTTTTAGAGTTGCTATAAAAAGACATGAAGACAATGAAAAATTGATACAGGCTTTGAAAGAAATAGATATAAAAGATTTAGTAGAAGATAAAGAAAGGGTTGTAATATAATGAGCCTTGTTATGATCACAGGTGGTGCAAGGTCTGGCAAAAGTGAATTTGCTGAAAAATTGGCTTTAGAAAAAGGAGGAAACAGTGTCCTTTATATAGCTACTTCTATTCCTTTTGACGAAGAAATGAAGGAAAGAGTCAAAAGGCATAAAGAGAGAAGGCCACCTTTTTGGCAGACAAAAGAAGTCTACAAAAATTTATATGACGTAATATCAAAAAGCAATGCCAAAGTCGCATTGATTGACTGCCTTACAGTTATGATTACAAACCTATTAATGGAAGTTGACTTAACATGGGAGAACGCAGGAATGGAGGAGATTGATAATATAGAAAATCAGATTGCTGATGAAGTGGATGAAATATTGACTGCTAAGAAAGATTTTAAGGGGGATATAATTCTTGTGACAAATGAAGTGGGAATGGGATTAGTGCCAGAATACAAACTGGGCAGGATATTTAGAGATATAGCAGGCAGGATGAATAAAAAAGTGGCAGATGTTGCAGATGAAGTTTATTTAATGGTTTCAGGAATACCTCTTAAAATAAAGGGATGATTGAAAGGGATGCAACATTTTTATGGAAGAAATTAAAAGATTGGTACTTGCGATGCAATTTATGACACGCCTTCCTATACCAATAGAAATTGATGTTGAAAAAAGAGAGTTTTATAGAATAGCATCTTATTTTCCAATAGTCGGAATTGTTATAGGAGGTATCCTTTCACTTTTGTATATTGCTTTAAAGGATTTCTTTTCCCGGGAAATTGTAATGACTTTTATTGTAGCTTTTTCTTATGTTTTAACAGGAGCAATGCATATTGACGGGCTTGCAGATACTTTTGATGGCCTTTTTAGCAATAAGGATAAAAGTAAAATGCTGGAGATAATGAGAGACTCGAGACTTGGCACTAATGGAGTCTTAGCTGCAATTTTTATAGTTGTTTTAAAAATATTATTTCTCACCAATATACACGAAAATATTACTTTAACAGCACTTTTAATTACCCCAATTATTGGGAGATTGTCAATTGTGTTTTCTATGATGATAAGTAAATCTGCAAGAGGTGGAGAAGGCCTTGGAGGACTCATGCTGGGTAAAGTAGGGATAAGGGAATTTGCAATTGCTTTTGTTATTTCAATTGCTACAAGCTATTTTATACTGCCTTTAGCGGTTTTTGTAAAAATACTTACTATATCGCTTTTTGTTACTTATATTGTATCAAAATATATTTCGCTGAGAATAGGTGGTATGACTGGGGATACTTTAGGTGCAGTAAATGAATTGGCAGAGCTTACTGCACTCATTTGCTTTGTAAGTGTGTCATTATAAAAAAGGAGAGATTTTTATGGGAAAAGGATTATTAATAATAGCACATGGAAGTCGTGTTGAAGAGACTAAAGATGTAGTTACTAAGGTTGTAGAAAAAATAAAGAGCCTAAAAAATACCAAAGATGTAAAGGCAGGTTTTATGGAATTTAACGAGCCTGATATATCTACTTCCATAAGAGAATTTGTCGAAGAAGGAATTTACGATATCATAGCAGTTCCTATGTTTTTATTTGAAGGAAACCATGTGTTACATGATATACCTGAGGTTTTTGGAAAAGAAAAAGAAAAATATCCGGGTTTAAAGATTAAGTTTGCAAAGTCTATAGGGTATGATGACAGGATCGTAGGCCCACAAGCAAAGGAGAAGGAAGTATTGCTTATGAGATTGCAAAGCCTTATATAAAAGGCGATGTAGTATTTATGGAATTCCCATGACCTACTCAAAAGAAGACCTCAAAACAAAGTGGGAAGAAAATGTTAAAAAAATCAAAGAGTTGCTTGATGAGGGGAAAGACGTAGCTTTTATAACAATAGGAGACCCCATGATTTACAGTACCTACATATACATTTTAAAAGGAATTGAGGATTACGAAGTAGAGACGATTCCTGGAATTACCTCCTATAGTGCAGCTGCCTCAAGGTTAAATATCCCAATTACGGAGGGAAACGAGACTTTTGCAGTGATTTCATCAGGAGATGTGACGGAAATTTCAAAAGCTCTTGATATGTTTGATAACGTGGTATTAATGAAAATTTCGAGAAGATACGAGGAAATAGTAAATCTTCTAAAAGAAAAAAGCTTCAAAGGATACCTTGTGATAAAGTGCGGCCATAAAGAGGAAAAAATATCCTACGACCTTGATAGATATATAGGGAAAAAGATAGATTATTTGTCACTCATTATGCAAAGAAGGTGAAGTAGCTGTAGTTTATTTTATTGGTGCAGGACCAGGTGACCCTGAACTTATAACATTAAAGGGGATGAAAATAATACAGGCTTGTGATGTCATCATATACGCAGGGTCACTTGTCAATAAAGAGATATTGAAATACGCAAAACCAGAGGCTGAAATTTACGATAGCGCTTTAATGAATCTTGATGAAATAATTGAGCTTATGGTAAAATCTTATAATGAGGGGAAAGATGTAGCGAGAATACACACAGGAGACCCTGCTATTTACGGTGCCATACATGAACAGATTAGAAGGCTGGAAGAAGAAAATATAGATTATGAAGTAATTCCCGGTGTTAGTTCTTTTTTGGCAGCAGCGGCAGTTTTGAAAAAAGAGCTGACGATTCCTGAAATAACCCAGACGGTTATTATAACACGAATAGGCGGAAGGACAAAAGTACCTCCAAAAGAAGACTTAAAAGATTTATCCCGCCACAAAGCTACAATGGCGATATTTTTAAGCGTGCAGGACATTGACAAAGTTGTTTTAGAGTTGAAAGAGGGTTATGAAGAGACTACACCTGTATCAGTTGTGTACAAAGCTACTTGGGAAGACCAAGTGATTGTTACAGGTACTCTCAATGACATTTCACAAAAGGTCAAATCAAAGGGAATAAATAAAACAGCCATGATACTTGTAGGAGATTTTTTAAAAGATGTAACGTCATTACAAAGACCAACCCTTGATATTTTCTGAATATTTTATGGACAAAGTCTATAAAATCTCCTTCTATTGCGTAGCCTTCAGGGATTGTGTATTTTTCTTTTACATACACATCCCCTTTTAATTTTTGGCCAATCTCATTCGCCAACTTTGATGCGTTTTTTGTAAGAGCGATTATCGCTATTCTCATAAATCTTCCTTCTTCCTGAAGCTATGAGAAAATTCCTTATCATAAAGCTTTGAATACAGGGATTGTGGTAAGGGCAATTGCAGGGGTTGTGAAGGATAAATTTACTGACCCTGCTGTTGTGGTAGTAGACGAAAAGGGAAGTTTGCCATAAGCCTTTTGTCCGGACATGTGGGAGGTGCAAACAGGCTTGCGCTCAAAGTGGCTTCTATAATTGGAGCGCAGCCTGTCATAACAACTGCAACAGATGTAGAGGGAGTCATATCCCTTGACGTTATTGCTAAGGACTACAGGTACCAAATTGAAAATAAAGAAGATTTAAAAAAAGGTTAGCGCCGCCTTTGTAAATGGAGAAAATGTACGTTTTATCCTTGATGAAGATGTAGAGAAAATACCTTTGCTAAAAGATTATGTAAAAAACGAAGATGACCGTCAAGTTGACGCTTTTGTTTACATAACTGACAAAGAAATAAAAAAACCGTTAGAAAAACCTTATGTCATATTAAGGCCTAAAAATATAGTTATTGGTTTAGGATGCAAAAAAGGAATAGCTTTTGAGAATTTGTTCCTCTTAGTGGGGGAATTAAAGTTCACAAAGGGGCACTGGATGAACTAAGCCTCATTGATTTTATTTATAAAAACAACATAGACATTGTAGTTGATGCAACGCATCTTTTTGCAAAAGATATAAGCATAAATGCTATAAATGCCTATAACAAAACTGGCATCAAGTATATAAGGTATGAAAGAAAAAACCTATATTACTACAATGCCATTGTAGTTGAAAGTTTTGAAGAGGCAGCAGAAGAATGTAAAAAATACGGCAGCATTTTTTTGACTGTAGGTAGTAAAAACCTCGAAAAATTTAGGGTTCTCTGGGAAATAGGAAAAAAGGTGACGGCAAGAGTGCTTCCTTTAAGTAGCGTCATAAAAAAGTGTGAAGATTTGGGATTAAAACCCAAAGATATAATAGCGATGGAAGGCCCTTTTACCAAAGAGCTTAATTATCAAATGTTTAAAGAAAGAAATGCGGAAGTGGTTGTGACAAAAGAAAGTGGCATTGTGGGAGGAGTATTAGAAAAATTTGAAGCTGCTAAAATGCTGGGTATTCCTGTAATTTTAATAAAAAGGCCTGATGTAAATTATCCTGTTGTAGTAACGGATGTTGATAGTCTCATAAATGAGGTGACAAAAAGTGGACATAAATAATATTAAAATGGTGAGAGTAGATAAGGATACTCCTTTAGAATTGAGAGAAAAAGTTTCTTTTAAAGATATTGGAGAGGCATTAATAAAATTAAAAGAGTTGGGACTGGAGGAGGTTGTAATACTTTCCACCTGTCACAGAAGTGAAATTTACTTCTATTCACAAAAAATATCCACGGATGAAGTAAAAGATTTTTTCATAAATTACTTTGGCTTAAAAGAAGATTTCATGAAATATTTAAGGCAAATTTACGGACTTGATGCAGTGGAACACATTTTTAGAGTTGCCTGTGGACTTGAATCTATGGTAGTAGGTGAAGACCAAATATTGTCACAGGTGAAGGAAGCTATAGATACCGCACAGACTTTCAACTCTTCCGGAAAGATACTTTTTAAACTCTTTAGAGATGCAGTAACTCTTGGGAAAAAAGCTCGTACAGATACGGGTATAAAAGATCTGGCTTTGTCTATAAGCTATATTGCAGTTAAATTTGTTCAAGAAGTATTTAAGGATATAAAAGGCAAAAAGGCTTTTGTGATAGGTCTTGGCGAGATGGGGCAAAATGCTATGAAAAATCTCATAGATAAGGGTGCTGATGTATTTGTTACAAACAGGACTTTTTCAAAAACTATCCAATTAAAGGAGCAAATTCCAGAGATACATGTTGTGCCTTATGAACAAAAATATCTTTACATTGCCAGTAGTGATATTGTAATAAGTGCCACAAATGCTCCTCATTATACGATAAGTTATGAAAAGTTCAAAGAAGTTTACAATGGAAGAAAAATTTGCATGGTAGATATAGCTCTTCCTAGGGATATAGACCCAAGAATAGGACAAATAGAAGGGGTAAGTCTTTATACTATTGACGATTTAAAAAAGACAGCGGAGGAAAACAAAAAAGAGAGGCTTTTACTCATTCCCGTTATTGAAAAAATGGTGAAAGAGGAAGTGGATAAATTTGAAAAATGGTACAAAACACTTGAAATAGAGCCTTATATAAAAGAAGTAAGTAGATATGCCAATGAAGTTTATAACACAGAATTTCAAAAAATTGTAAATAAATTGACTGACGTATCTGAAAAAGACAAGGAAAATATAAAAATCGCTTTAAAAAGAGTTGCAAATAAAATGGCTAATAAAATGATAACGTACCTTAAAGAAAACGCCTATTAGAATCTGGAGGTAAAGATGAAAAAAGTTATAAAAGTCGGCACAAGGTCAAGTGAATTGGCTTTAAAGCAAACTGCAATGGTTATAAATGAAATAAAAAAGTTTAGGCAGGATTTTGAATTTGAAATAGTAATGATAACCACACAAGGGGATGCATTAATTGACAAACCTGTTAGTGAAATAGGGGGAAAAGGGGTTTTTGTAAAAGAAATAGAAAGTGCATTGCTCAAAGGCGAAATTGACATGGCAGTCCACAGCATGAAGGACATGCCTTATGAAATACCTAAAGGGCTCAAACTCATGGCAGTTTTAAAAAGAGAAGACCCAAAGGATGTGTTTGTTTCAAGAGATGGTACGCAATTTATGGATTTAAAAGAAGGGGCTAAAATTGGGACCAGCAGTTTAAGAAGGCAAGTGCAGCTTAAAGCTTTAAAGCCAGACATACAGATTGTTCCAATAAGAGGTAATGTGAGGACGAGGCTCAAAAAAATGGAAGAACTAAACCTTGACGGCATTGTTTTGTCAGCGGCGGGTTTGCACAGGTTAGGATTGGAGAATATTATTACTGAGTATTTTCCACCTGATGTAGTTGTACCAGCACCTTGTCAGGGAATTCTTGCAGTAGAAATTGCAGAAAGTTTTGATAATATATTTCAAGAGTTTTATCCCTACATTGTTGATAGAAAAACATTTTTTGAGGCTTCTGTTGAAAGGGGACTTCTAAAAGCCTTTGGAGTTAATTGTAGACAGCCTTTTGGTGCCTATGCCCAATACAGAAAAGAGAAAGACGAAGAGAAAATAAACATAAAAGTTGTTTATCAAAAAGAGGATAAACTTTTAAAAAGTGAAGTGACTGGCTTAATTGAAGAAACCGATAAAATGATAGAAAAGCTTATTGAAGAATTTGGAGGTATATGATGTCAGGGATTGTATATTTGATCGGAGCAGGACCTGGAGATATTGGGCTTTTAACATTGAGAGCAGTCGAACTAATAAAAAATGCAGATGTGCTGGTGTATGATAGGCTCATTAATGAAGATATTTTAAAAATGGCAAAAAAGGATGCAGAGCTTATTGATGTTGGAAAGTTTCCGGATAATCACAAAGTACCTCAAAGTAAAATAAACGAAATAATTGCGGAAAAGGCCCTTTCTGGCAAAAAAGTAGCGAGAATTAAAGGAGGAGACCCATTTGTATTCGGAAGAGGTGGCGAAGAGGCCGAATACCTTTCACAAAAAAGAATACCTTATGAGGTAGTGCCAGGCATAACATCTGCAGTGGCTGTCCTATCCTATGCAGGAATTCCTGTAACTCATAGAGATTTAAGCTCTTCATTTCACGTAATAACGGGTCATGAATGGGAAGGGAAAGATAAAAACCTCGATTGGGAGGTTATATCAAAACTCAAGGGGACACTTGTATTTCTCATGGGGATAAAAAATATAGAAAAAATTGTGCAAAAACTTCTCAATTACGGCAAAGATCCTCATACACCAGCAGCAGTAGTAATGGAAGGCACTACTCCAAAGCAAAAAGTTGTAACTGGGAAACTCATTGATATTCCAAGTCTCGTCCGAAAAGAAGGAATAAAAAATCCTGCAGTTATCGCTGTAGGAGATGTTGTGGCATTAAGGGATAGATTAAAATGGTACGAAAACAAAAAGCTTTTTGGAAAAAGGATTTTGCTTACAAGGACCTATGAACAGTCACAGCAGATGAAAAAAATTTTGAGTGAAGAGGGAGCAGATGTTGTTGTTTGTCCTACTATTAAAATCACGCCGTTTTTAGATAATATAGTAAAGTTTTTAGAAGAAATACATAAATTCGATTATGCTGTATTTACAAGTGTAAATGGCGTTTGGAGTTTTATTGAAGCTTCCCGAGAAAAAAGGTTTGATTTAAGAAATTTAAGTATTAAAGTAGTAGCGATAGGAAGTAAGACTGCGGAAGCTTCAGAAAATATTTTTATATATCCAGATATAATTCCTGAGGAGTACACCTCATACTCTTTAGCAAATGCACTTAAAAAACATGTTGAAGGAAAAAACATAGCGCTTTTGACTTCTCAGATAGGCGGGGATATATTAATGGAAAGTTTAGGAAATTGTGCTAACGTACAAAAAATTGTCGCATATAAAAATGAACCAAATTATGAAATAAAGGGAAATCTTATAAGTGAACTCCGCAAAGGAATAGATATTGCTGTATTTACAAGTTCCTCTACTTTTAATTATATGCACCAATTAATAGGAGACGAAATAAATCTTCTAAAAAACTCTAAAATAGCTGCAATAGGACCTGTAACAAAGAAAGCTATAGAGGATAAAGGATTTAATGTAGACATAATGCCAAGTGAATACACAACGGAAAAACTTATTGAAGAAATATTAAAAAACTATCAAAACCAATAGAAAGAGGAGATAAAATGGATTTGGTAAAAAGGCCAAGAAGGCTTAGGATGAACAGCATTTTAAGGGAGATGATAAGAGAAACTTCTTTAGATGTAGGTGACCTTATATATCCTCTTTTTGTTGTGCCAGGAGATAATATAAAAGAAGAAATAAATTCAATGCCGGGTGTTTACCATTTTTCTATAGATTTGCTTGTAGAAGAGGTTAAAGAAGTGCGTGACCTTGGAATTCCTGCTATTTTACTTTTTGGTGTGCCTTCATATAAAGATGAATTGGGGTCAGAGGCTTACAGTGAGGAAGGTATCGTTCAAAAAGCCGTAAGAGAAATAAAAGAAAAAGTGCCAGAAATTGTGGTAATAACAGATGTGTGTATGTGTGGGTATACAACTCATGGACACTGTGGTATTGTTGAAAATGGCCAAGTTCTAAATGACAAAACAGTAGACTACATAGCTAAAATAGCCTTGTCCCATGTTGAGGCAGGGGCGGATATTGTAGCGCCTTCTGACATGATGGATGGAAGAGTAGCTGCCATAAGAAAGCTTTTAGATAGTAAAGGATTTGTAAATACACCTATTATGGCTTACAGTGCTAAATACGCTTCCTCTTTTTATGGACCTTTTAGGGAAGCAGCCCATTCTGCTCCACAATTTGGCGATAGAAAGTCTTATCAAATGGACTATGGAAACTCCAATGAAGCCTTAAGAGAAATAGCTCTTGACATTGAAGAAGGAGCAGATATTGTCATGGTAAAGCCGGCACTTTCTTATCTTGATATTATAAGGCGGGTAAAGGATAATTTCAACATTCCTATTGCTGCTTATAATGTAAGTGGAGAATATTCAATGGTAAAGGCGGCAGCTAAGATGGGTTGGATTGATGAAAAATCTACAGTCTTAGAAATACTCACTTCAATTAAAAGGGCAGGGGCAGACATAGTTATAACCTACTTTGCAAAGGATGTTGCAAAATGGCTTATTACCCTATAATGCTTAATATAAAAAACAAAAAATGCCTTGTTGTAGGTGGTGGCAAAGTTGCTCTTAGAAAAATTTTATCTCTTGTTGAAGGAGAAGCTTTAGTTACTGCCATTTCTCCTTCTTTTGATGAAGGAATAATTGAGCTTGCAGCAAAAGAAAAAGTGGAACTTATAAGACGTGAGTATCAACAAGGGGATGTAAGGGGATTTTGTGTTGCGATTGCTGCTACAGATGATGAGAAGGTAAATAAACTTGTGGCGTCAGATGGAGAAAAATACAATGTGCTTGTAAATGTGGTTGATGATAAAGACCTTTCTTCTTTTATTGTACCTGCCATTGTAAAAAGGGGAGACTTAATTATTTCTATATCTACAAGTGGCAAAAGTCCACTTCTTTCGAGAATGATAAAAGAAAAATTGGAGTCAATTTTCAATGATGACTATGAAAAACTATTACAAAAACTATATCAGAAGAGGATGGAATTAAAGGAAAAAGATTTTGCTGAAGAAGAGAAAATGGCTATTTACAGAAAAATTATTGAAAAAAGCGGGCTGTTAAAATAATTCTACGTTAAGCCTTGAGAAATGTTTTTTATCAAAAGTAAATACTTTTTTGTTTCCTGAATTTATTGCGTGGGCAGCTATATACGCATCAATAAAATCAACATTATTTTCTTTATAGCTGTTTAGAGATAGAATTAATGTGTCCCGTTCTTCTGCTTCCACAGCTTCAGAACATATAAAGGTAATAAGCGTATCAGATATTTGATCCTTTGATATCTTGTAGAAAGACTCAAGTGTCCATACTACTTCTGCAATAGTGAGAGGAGATACGAGAAGTTTTAATTCTCCGCTGTCCGCTTTTTTCATAATTTCATACGCTTTTGCATAAAATTCTTCATTGTCCTTTAAAAGGTATCTCAAAATGACATTGGCGTCAATCCATATTTTCTCCATTGTTATTTCTCCTTACTCTTTTATTTACCCAAATTTCTTTTGTATTTTCTGTTTCTTCATCAATGCTTTTGAATTTTACTTGAGATTTTAACGTTCCACCTAATTGTGAAAGCTTTTTCTTTTTTATTAATTTCAACACTATTTCTTTGTTGTCTTGTACTATGAAGATGACGTTATCTCCTATATCAGCGCCAATTGCTTTTCTGATTTCTGCAGGCAATTGAATTTGCCCTTTGCCTGTAATTGTAGACGTAGCATGTATCATTTTTTCACCTCCACATATCTTTTACTTAGATTATAATACATGATTTATTATTTTTCAATTACTTATGATTTATTCATGAAATTTAAACAGAGAATGATAAAAATTTAGGAAGAGGTGATTCTGTGAAAACTGATAAATCGCAAAAGCTTTTTGAAAAGGCTAAAAAACTTATGCCGGGTGGTGTCAATAGCCCTGTAAGGGCTTTTAAATCAGTAGGAGCTACTCCTGTTTTTATAAAAAAGGGGCAAGGAAGTCATATTTGGGATGAAGATGGCAATGAATACATAGACTACGTTCTTTCATGGGGACCGCTAATACTTGGGCATTCACATCCACAGGTGGTAGAAGCTATTAAAAAGCAGGCACAACTTGGGACCAGTTTTGGAGCCTGCACAGAGTTAGAAGTTAAGATGGCAGAAAAAGTAATTGAGGCTGTTCCATCTGTAGAAGTTGTCAGAATGGTAAATTCAGGCACAGAAGCCACTATGAGTGCTATAAGATTGGCAAGGGGATATACGGGCAGAGACATCATTGTAAAATTTGAAGGATGTTATCACGGACATTCTGACAGCCTGCTTATAAAAGCAGGCTCAGGGGCACTTACTTTTGGAATGCCTGATTCAAAGGGCGTGACAAAAGAGGTAGCAAAGAACACAATTATAGCGAGATACAATGACATCAAAATGGTAGAAGATATTTTTAAAGTTTATGGTGAAAATATCGCTGGTGTCATTGTAGAACCTGTTGCCGGAAACATGGGTACTGTTTTGCCTGATGAAGAGTTTTTAAAGGGATTGAGAGAGATTACTACAAAGTATAAATCACTTTTAATTTTTGATGAAGTGATGACAGGTTTTAGAGTGTCTTATTCAGGGGCACAAGGACTTTACAACATTATGCCTGATATTACTACGCTTGGTAAAATTATTGGTGGAGGTCTTCCTGTTGGTGCCTATGGAGGAAGAGAAGAGATTATGAGAATGGTTTCTCCTGATGGACCGGTGTATCAAGCAGGGACTTTGTCTGGCAATCCTCTAGCAATGATAGCAGGCTTTGAGACTTTAAAAATATTATCTGAAACTTCCAATATTTATGAAGAGTTAGACAAGAAAGCAGAAAAATTGTGTAAAGGGCTAAAAGAAAGCATGGTTCAAAATGGAATTGATGTTACAATAAATAGAATAGGCAGCATGATGTGCATGTTTTTTAATAAACACGAAGTAAAAGACTATGAGTCTGCGCTAAAATCAAATACTACTTTGTACGCTAAATATTTTAGAGAGATGCTTAAAAGGGGAATATACATGCCGCCTTCGCAATTTGAAACCTTCTTTTTGTCAACTGCTCACACAGATGAAGACATTGAAAAAACGATTGAAACAAGCTTTGAAGTGGCGAAAATTATAAGTTAGCAATTAGAATAAAGGCATATTCACATTTATTGACAACTATTTGCAAAATGCTCGCTCTCAGACTCCGGCGGGGTTCCGGCCACATTCGACATCCTTGTCTCAGGTGGCCGCTTCCGCCATCCATGGCTCCAGCCTCGCCTACGTCTTTCGAGCTTGCTAAGTTTCCCGGCACTCAAGTAAGTATGATTGTTTTTCTATTTTTGCTTTATAAACTTTCTTACTTGAGTGCCGGGCTGCTTTGTCGCGAGTCGCATTCCTTCACAAAATGCCAATCTTGCAAAATAGTTTGTTTACAGTTTTAAGCTGCTGAAAACTCAGCAGCTTAAAACTATTCATTTTTACTTTCTTTTTGTCCTTGAGGGAAAAATTGCTGAAAAATATCTAAAGACATTGGGAAAACTACTATGTTTGACCTGTCATTAGCTATTTCTCTTAAAGTTTGAAGATACCTAAGTTGCAGAGAAACGGGTTGTGAGGCTATGATGCGGGCAGCTTCAGCAAGTTTTGCTGCTGCTTGATATTCTCCATCAGCATTTATAATTTTAGCACGGCGTTCCCTTTCTGCTTCTGCTTGTGCTGCCATGGCCCTTTGCATGCTTTGTGGTAGTTCTACATCCCTTATTTCCACAAGATTCACTTTTACTCCCCATGGCTCTGTTCCCTCATCTATAATCTCGCGAAGCCTCTTGTTTATTTCTTCTCTGTGAGATAATAATTCGTCTAAGTCAGACTGACCTAAAACGCTTCTTAGTGTAGTTTGTGCCAGCTGAGATGTTGCTCTTATGTGGTCCAAAACTTTTATAACAGCGTTGGCAGGGTCTATTACTCTGAAGTATACTACTGCATTTACTTTAACAGTAACGTTGTCTCTTGTAATTGCCTCTTGTGTTGGTACTTCCATTGTTATGACTCTCAAATCTACTTTTTGCATTCTCTCTATTATAGGAATCAAGAAAAATATTCCTGGTCCCCTTACACCTACGTAGCGCCCGAGACGAAAAATTACGCCCCTTTCGTATTCCTGTACTATTCTAATGGATGCGGAAATTAAACTTATAAGGATTATTAATAAGGTGAATAGAAATGCAAAACTCTCAATCATTTTTTTTACTGCCTCCCTCTTTTATTTTTTCAACTTTAACTGTCAAACCCTCTACTGATGTAATGACCACCTTTTCGCCTTTTGCAATATACTCTTTAGATTCTGCCTGCCACCTTTCTCCTTCTACCAAGACTATGCCATTTGGATTAATATCACTTACTGCAATACCTATTTCACCAATTAGACCTTCTACTCCTGTGACTACTTTTCTCTTTTGAGCTTTTATAACAGCAGCTAAGAGGAAAGAAACAAAAGCTGCCATGAAAAAGGCTGTTGCGAAAACTACTCCTTTGTTTATAGTGAGTCCCATTTGGTTTCCACTAAATAACATTAAAGAGCCAAGTACGAAGGAAGTTATACCGCCCACTGCTAAAATTCCATGGCTTACCACAAAGGCCTCAGATGCCAAAAGCACAAGCCCTAATATGACAAGAAGCATTCCACTTAATTGAGCATTTAATGTTCCAAGTGTGTAGAGGCCTAAAAGTAAGCTTATTCCTCCTGCCACACCGGGAAAGATAGCCCCAGGATGATAAAGCTCCAATACAATGCCCAAGATACCAGCGCTCATGAGAAGATAAGCAATATTTGGATCGCTTATTGCAAAGAGAAATTTTTGAGCTGAAGACATTGGGAAGTATTTGATTGGACCATCAGTTTGCAAAGTTGTAATTGTGCCGTCAAAATTTTTGACTGTAAGGCCGTTTATTTTTTTTAGAAGGTCATTTAAATTAGTAGCTTTAAAATCGACTAAATGGGCATTTAATGCTTCTGTGTCAGTAAAAGATTTGCTTTCAATAACTGCCATTTCAGCATTTTTGGGGTCTCTCCCTCTGTTTTCTGCGATGCTTCTTATCCAGGCAGCAGCGTCATGAGTGAGTTTTTGCCTTTGTACATCTGATAAAGCAGAGTCGTCTTCCATTGACACAGGATGGGCAGCGCCTATTCTACTTCCAGGAGCCATTGCAGCGACATTTGCTGAAAGTGTTATGAAAGTACCAGCAGAACCCGCCCAAGCTCCTGCGGGGGAGACATATACTACAACAGGAATAGGAGAATTTAGTATTTTTGTGACGACTTTTTGAGTAGTAGAATACAAACCGCCAGGTGTAGAAAGTTCTATGACTATACAACTTGCACCATTTTTTTCTGCTTCCTCCAAGCCACTTTCAATGTAATCTGCGACAACTGGTACAATAGGGCCATCAATGGATAGTACATAAACGGGGCTTTGGGGCGGAACTGCTTTTAAAGAAGAAAGTGGCAGTATAACAAAAATTAACAAGATTATAAATAGTAAAATTTTCCTTAAGTTAAACACTTTTTGTTCCCCCTTTAATAACATTTTAACATAACTGAAAAATTTTATATAGTATTTTATGTGATTGACAGAAATTTTTTTGAAAGATTTACGCCACATGAAATAGATTTAGCTATTAAGTTGGCGCCAAGATCTGTAATAACTTCTACGCTTATAAATAATACACTTTTGTGGATTTTTATCGTATTAGCTCTTTATGCTATAATCAAATGGGTATTTAGAGGAAAAGCGGATGTAGCACAATTATTTTCAATTACTGGTTATGCCTATACTCCTGTTTTAATATATTTTCTAATATGCTTTATTGCATCCTTTTTTACAGGACAACTTTATGTGAATATGTCTTTGGCATTGCTTGTTCCTTCCTTAAAAGGAACTACTATATATGGCTTTTTAAGGAGTATTGATCCTTTCATGGTGTGGTAGTTTATAATCATAGGTATAGAAATCAAGATGACAAGTGAACTTAAAAAAGCGATGTATATTGGGTTACTGCTTTTGTGTTTCTAATTAGTATATTTATAAATATTGATTATTATAAACTGCTGGATTGATATGCAAGAAATGACAGGAGGAAAGCTCGAAATCACTGACAAAAGCCCTATTTTTACGCAGCATGCTAACAAATTTATTCTTAGGGGTGAAGAAACTTAAATGAAAAATAAGAGAAAAGTAGAAGTTATTGATTATCAATCAGATTGGAAGAAAAAATTTGAAGATGAAGCAGAAATATTAAGGGAAATATTGAAAGATATAATCGTTGATATTCACCATATTGGTAGTACAGCTATTCCGAATATAAAAGCTAAACCGATAATTGATATTTTAATTGAGGTTAAAGAAATAGATAAAGTAGACCAATTTAATGACAAGCTAATTCAACAAGGCTATATTCCTTTAGGAGAAAACGGAATCCCAAATCGGAGATTTTTCATAAAAGGGGATGAGATTAATCGTACACATCATGTTCATATTTTTCAAACTGGAAATCCCGAAATTGCACGTCATATTCGATTTAGGGATTATCTAATAAATCATGCAGATGAGGCAAAAGCCTATTCTGACTTGAAAGACGAATTAGCCAAAAAGTATCCCTATAATATTGAGGAATATATTAAAGGGAAGGATCACTTTATCAAAGAGATTGATCAAAAGGCAACGAAAGAACGATAGACAAGGGGACGGTTCCCTTGTCTATCCTTTTTATAATATTTCTTCTAATGTCTTTTTAATTTCAATGAGGAAACTTTCTGTATTTACAACAGTTTTATTTGGCAAGTCAGAAAGCATAGCTAAGTCTTTTGTCATTATGCCCTTTTCAATTGTCTGAAGGGATGCTTTTTCAAGTTTATCTGCGAAGTTTACAAGGTCTTCTATTCCGTCAAGTTCTCCTCTCTTTTTCAAAGCACCTGTCCATGCGAAAATTGTAGCAATAGAATTTGTAGAAGTTTCTTCTCCTTTAAGGTATTTATAATAATGCCTTGTAACTGTTCCATGAGCTGCTTCAAATTCGTATTTACCATCAGGAGATACCAGTACAGAAGTCATCATGGCGAGGCTTCCAAATGCTGTTGCTACCATATCTGACATCACATCGCCGTCATAATTTTTGCATGCCCAAATCATTCCGCCTTCAGACCTTACAATTCGAGCTACGGCATCGTCAATAAGGGTATAAAAATATTCAATTCCTGCTTCTTCAAATTTTTCTTTATATTCATTTTCATATATTTCCTGGAATATGTCTTTAAATCTGTGGTCATATATTTTTGATATGGTGTCTTTGGTCGCAAACCACAAATCCTGCTTGGTGTCTAAGGCATAGTTAAAACATGCTCTTGCAAAACTCTTTATTGATTCATCAGTGTTGTGCATGCCGAGGATAACTCCAGGACCTTCAAATTCATGTATTGTCTGCTTTGACACTTCACCACTTTTTGATACGAAAACAAGTTCTGCTTTTCCTTTATTTTCGACTCTGTATTCCACATCTTTATAAATGTCTCCATAGGCATGCCTTGCAATTGTAATGGGCTTTTTCCATGTTTTTACGAGAGGTTTGATACTTTCTACAATAATAGGTGTGCGAAAAACTGTTCCGTCAAGTATTGCTCTGATTGTACCATTAGGGCTTTTCCACATTTTTTTAAGATTGTATTCTTCAACTCTCTGGGCATTGGGAGTAATTGTTGCACATTTTACACCAACACCATATTTTTTGATGGCATATGCCGCATCAACTGTGACTTGGTCCTCTGTTTCGTTTCTGTTTTTAATTCCAAGGTCATAATATTCCGTTTTGAGGTCTATATAGGGCTCTAAAAGTATTTCTTTTATCAATTTCCATATGATTCTTGTCATTTCGTCCCCGTCCATTTCAACGAGGGGAACCTTCATTTGAATTTTATCAGCCATTTATTTCTCTCCTTTGTTTAAAATATAACAAAAACTTCGAAAATTTATCAATACAAATTGATAAAGCATAACTTGAATATTATTATATAGGATAAGTCATATTTTCGCAACAGAAAAATTATTTTATCCTTTTCGTTCCAAATTCCACAAATTTAATTTTAAATATTGTATAATATTTTATGGAATTAATAAATTTTTAAAAATGTTTATAGCATTTTGGGGGTATTAAAAATGGACTTTTTATGTCCACAAAAGGAATTACTTTCTTCTTATAAACGATGCAGTAAAATGGGTATCGACACTTCAATAACTGCACCATTAATAATTCTAAAATCAAGCAGGTTTAGAAAATGATGTAATTATACTTTCGATAGACAATAACAAGGAAGGATAAAAGATTTGCTTACTGTTAAAAATTTATACAAAAAATACAATAAAAGCAAGGTTATAGTTTTAAACAATATATCTATGGATATAAATAAAGGGGAAATAGTAGGACTTCTCGGCCCGAATGGAGCAGGGAAAACCACTTTACTCAAAATAATATGCGGTTTAACAATTCCTGATTCAGGTGAAGTTATTATGAAATTATTATATCTAATATCAAAATGGAAGACAAAACTCGATTAAAAATAATGAAAAAATAGGCGTAGTACTTGAAGGCAACAAGAATTTATACTGGGCTATTTCTGTCCTTGATAATTACTATTATTTTGGAAGTATAAAGGGGAAAACAATGGGAGAATTAAAGAAAAATATAGAAAAATATGCAGACGTTCTAAAAACGAAAGAATTATTAACACGAAAAGTAAACACTCTTTCAATGGGTCAAAAAGAAAGGGTAACAATAACTGCTTCTTTACTTCACGAACCGGAGCTTTTAATTTTGGATGAACCTTCCAATGGATTAGATATAGAATCACGTATCTTACTTACCAGTGCTATTAAGACTTTGAGAGAGGAGATGAAGATAACAGTATTGATTGCTTCCCATGATACTGACTTTTTAAGAAAAACAGCTGATTCCTCCTTTTGGGGTATATGATGTATGCCATGGGACTTATTTTGGGAGGACTTTCTCTAATAGCAAAAAGGATTAATCAATTGACGCTACTTATACAAATCCTGCTTCTTTTTATAACAGACACATTAACTAAAACATCTCCTTCCAGCGCAATTAGTTGCATTATACCTCTTACAGTGGGAAATGATATAGCAAGAAAATCCGTAAGTAATATTGCTATTTCTTACAATGAGTGGCTGATGCTTATACTTGTGAGTATGCTGTGGTTTGTAGTTGGTTCGGTAGTTTTTGGCATGAGTAGTAGATACGCCAGAAAAAATGGATTATTGGGTACATATTAGCTTTCTTTGGACTGGAGGAATCGCCATTGTGAGCACGAGTTAATTAATACCTATCTCTAAGGAAGAACCTATTTAACAACACACCACTGATAAATCCTCCTATGTGCGCCCACCAGGCTATTCCACCAACCGTTGTACCACCAATGACAGAGTAGACCGTGCCGGAATAGAGCTGGGTCAGGAACCATAGGAAGAGATAGACTACGGCGTGTATTGGGAGGAAGACTGGAACCAGGAAAAAGGTTGGTACCAGGGTGATTATCCTTGCCGACGGGAATAATATGAAGTAAGCACCCATAACGCCTGCAATAGCTCCAGAAGCCCCTACCACCGGCACTGGTGAGATGGGATTAAAAACCAGGTGAAATACACCTGCGATTACCCCACTAAGGATGTAGAAAATGAGGAATCTTATATGACCCATTCTATCTTCAACATTATCTCCGAACAGCCAAAGTATCCACATGTTGCTAATTAGGTGAAATGTGTTACCGTGAAGAAACATACTGGTGATAAAAGGGTATAAGTCGCTGCCGGAAAACGGTACACCGGATATAACCAGTTTTGTAATTTTTGCCGGTATAAGCCCGTATTTGTAAACAAACCCGGCAAAAGTGCTGTATGAAGCACTTGAAAGAGTGAAGAAGATGATCGAATTTATTATTATGAGCAGGAGCGTAATGAGGGGTGGTCGTCTGCTTGGTATATTATCCCTGATTGGAAACATCTTTAACCCTCCACTTTTTTTATTCTACCTTTGCAGGAAAACCGAGTTCCGTATCAAATCAAAATTATATTAAGATTATAGCACAAGTAATTCTGAAAAAGTAATATTGTAATGATTAAGTAAATTTATTAAGTGCCAGGAAAAGAGGAGGTTAAAACAGTTGAAATTAGTAGTAAAAAATGACATAATTTTGATTGGGTGATGATAAATGTTATTAACTATAAAAAAGGTTAAAGAGCTGTATGATATAAGCAGAATTACATTAATAAACTGGGAAAAGGAAGGCTTAATAACCCCAGTTAGGACACCAAAAGGAAGAAGAAGGTACAAAAAAGAAGATATAGAGAAATTATTAGGTATGCTGGGAGAAAAACCAAAACCTAAAGTAGTTTTGTATGCAAGAGTGTCCACAAAAAAACAAGAAGAATATCTTAAGAATCAAATTAGAAGGCTTGAAGAATACGCTAATTCCCAAGGATGGCAGTATGAAGTCATACATGAGATAGCAAGTGGGGTAAATGAAAACAGGAGAGGCTTATTAAAGCTTTTGAACAAGATAAAAAGAGGAGAAGTTGAAAAAGTTGTAATAGAATATCCTGATAGACTAGCGAGATTTGGC